>LULK01000431.1_pt1 | contig 24480 bp, 23 predicted proteins | sample 728181 | NCBI WGS metagenome assembly LULK01 (sample SAMN03860291, study PRJNA289734) | marine metagenome | biome: seawater column; feature: ocean; material: water; isolation source: Red Sea water column Station 169 - depth 10m | place: Saudi Arabia: Red Sea | collected 2011-10-15 | depth 10 m | reverse complement strand
GTGAAAACATTTGTAAAAAAGTCTTTATTTTTCCGTAGTTATCAGGGGTTATATTTGAAATTTCTACTCCACTTGAAACTAAAAATAGCCTCAGCGAACTAATTGATATTTCTCGCAGAATTATTATTGTCGTCAAAATTAATAAATAAATGTTTACTGTATAAAAAACTAAAAAAATCAATATAGAAGAGACTAAAACCTTATCAGCAAGCAAATCCAGAAGAGATCCCAAATTAGAGGTTATGTTATATTTTCTCGCCAAAAAACCATCTAGAAAGTCTGACCAAGCTGCGGCAGTAAATAAAAAAAAGGAACTTAGATAATACTCTGACGAAAATAAAATAATAACTGGCAAAAAAGCGATCATTCTAAATACTGATAGAAGATTAGGAATCATATAATTATTATAAACCTAGGACTTATTGAAATGTTTTTGAATTAATATTGCTTTTTTAGTTCCTACTCCTTCCACCTTTTTAAGATCATTTATTTCAGCATCTTTCAAACGCTTTATTCCGCCAAAGTGTCTTATCAGCTCTTTTTTTAAACTTTCTCCAATTAGAGGAATTTCGTCTAAGTCTGAACCAATAAGGGTCTTGGCTCTTCTAGCCTTGTGTTTTTTAAGAGCAAATCGATGAGACTCATTTCTCATAAATTGAATTAGTCTAGAAATATCCTTCCATTGTTCAAGCTCAATCTCTTTCTTGAGAAAATCTATATGTAACTTGTCGTATTTTTCTTTTCTATTTTCTCCTTTTGATACAGAAATTAATTTAATTTTTTCCACTTTTTTATTTTCTAATTCTTTCTTTACTTTATTTAATTGTCCTTTTCCACCGTCTATTAAAAAAAGACTAGGAAATGGTAAAGATCTTTTTTTTAAACTGCTAATTCTTCTCGAAATGGCTTCGGCTAAGGCAAGGTAATCATCATTTTTATCAGTTTTTATATTCATGCTTCTGTATTCTTTTTTTTCTGGACCTTTATCAGAAAAAACAACACAAGATGCGGTTACGTTGTTGCCTGAAATATGACTAATATCAAAAGCCTCAATTTTTTCTATAGATTTTAAATCCAATCGTCTTTTTAAATTTTCAAAAGTCGGTGCTATCCAATCATAAAAATCTTTCCTTTTTAACCGATCTGAACTTTGAGACTTAGCTATTTCAAGCAAAAATTTATTTTTATTATTTGTTTTAATAAAATTTATGTTTATATCTATTTGTTTAAAATTTTTAATAGTCTCTAAAGAAAGCTTGTAATTAGTTAGGAGATTAATTTCTTTCTCTGAAGACTCAAAATAATAAGCTGTAATGAACTTCTCAAATAAATCCTCATTCGTAAACGTATTTTTTGTTTCAGGAAAAAAATTCTTAGTTGCGCTTATCCAGCCATCTCTAATTTGAACTAAGCTCAAACAAGTACTAAAAGAATCAGAGCTTATCGCAATAACATCAACATTTTCGTAAAGAGTAAGAATACTTTGATTTTTTTGAGTATCTCTTATTGCATTAATTTTGTCTCTATAAAGTTTTGCTCTTTCATAGTCTTGGCGATTGGAATAATCATCCATTTTTTTATAAAAGTTTTCCAAAATTGATTTGTTTTTGCCATCTAGAAAATTTTTGGCTTCGTCCACATTTTCTTTATATTCTTTTTCTGAAATCAAACCTACGCAAGGAGCAGAACATTTTCCAATTTGATGTTCTATACAAGGTCTAGATCTATTTCTAAAATTTACGTCTTTACAATTTCTTATTTGAAAAACTTTTTGAATTATTTCAATATTTTTTCTCATTGCGTTTACATTCGCATAAGGTCCAAATGAAGTACCTTCTTTCTGTTTTTTTCTGGAAACATAGATTTCCGGGAATTCCTTATTAGATGATATGTGTATCATTGGATAAGATTTATCATCCCTAAACTGAACATTAAAAGGGGGTTTCTTTTTTCTTATAAAGCTCTGTTCTAAAATTAAAGCATCTGATTCCGTTTTAGTAATTATTAATTCAAAGTATCTAATTTGGTTTCTTAATAATGAGGCTTTTTTATTTGCTCCTTTATTCAAGTAACTCGAAACTCTATTTTTCAAATTTTTGGCTTTACCGACGTATAAAAGTTTTTCGTATTCGTCATAAAACTGATAAATTCCAGAATCTTCTGGTAATTCAATTTTTTTATTAAATATTTCTTTTTTATTAGTGAATTTCAATTGACTTGCCATCTGGTCGTCTTAAATCAGAATATCCTCTATAACCCTCTGAAGTTTTCAAAATTGATTGAATTTCTCCAAGTTTTCTTTTTCTTAAAATGAAATCATATTCTAACTCTTTAAGAACTTCTGGTTTGAGATCTTCGTAAAAAATAATATCTGGTTGCCACTGATAATGAATTCTATTTTTATTTGATGACTCCTCAAGACTCATTTCAAAATCTAAAATATTAATTATTTCTTGAAAAACTGAATTTATGATTGTCGAACCTCCAGGAGACCCAGTAATTAGATAAGGCATGTTATCTTTGCTAACTATTACAGGAGACATAGATGATAAAGGGCTTTTTTTAGGTTCAATTTTATTCGCTTCTGAACCTATAAGCCCGTATAAATTTGGGTATCCAGGTTTTTGAGAAAAATCATCCATTTCATTATTCATTAAAATTCCTGTGCCCTTGGCCACTATCCCTGAGCCATATGCGCCATTTAAAGTATAAGTGTTGCTAACAGCATTTCCCCATTTATCGATAATAGAAAAATGCGTTGTCTCTTCGCTTTCTTTTATCAACATTCCTGGTTGTATCTTAGTGGTTTCTTTATTTTTAATTTTCTCTGCTATTTTTCTGGCATAATTCTTAGAAACTAATTCATCCACAGGAACATTAAAATAGTCTGGATCTCCTAGGAAAACTGACCTATCAGCGTAAGCAAAACTCATGATATTTTTAAGTAGAAAAATATATTCTAAAGAACTGTGCGAAAAATTTTTAACATCAAAATTTTCAAGAATATTTAACATCTGAATGATTGCAACTCCTCCAGAGCTAGGAGGAGGCATAGAACATATTTCGTAAGATTTATAAGTACCACAAAGGGGCTCTAATTTCCTGATCTCATAGCTTAAAAAATCTTCTTTAATAAATATCCCGCCATTATCTTTAAAATCATTTAGAATTTTTTTTGTTATATCCCCATCGTAAAAGGCTTTACTTCCTTTTTTGGCAATTAAAGACAAGGACTTACCTAAATCTTTTTGAATCAAAAGATCATCTTTTCTCCATCCTCCTTCTTTGACAAAAATTTTTTCTGCTTCTTTATTTTTCTTAAATTTTTTAGCATATTTATTTAAATATTGAGCTTGAAATTCTGAAAGTTTAAATCCTTCTGTTGCTAAAATTACTGCGGGAGCAATTAACTTTTCCAAGGGCATTGATGCTTCGTCTTTATGAAGTTGAATTAATCCTGCCACTGTTCCTGGTATTCCTGATGCTAAATAAGATTCCAGACTTAACCCCTTTACAACATCACCCTCTGGATTAAGGAACATATCTCTTGAAGACCTTAGTGGCGCTTTTTCTCTGTAATCTATAGTAAAGAGTTTATTATTTTTAAAATAAATAACAAATCCACCGCCACCTAAATTACCTGCAGAAGGATTTACTACTGCTAGTGCGAACGCTACCGCAATTGCACTATCGAATGCATTGCCGCCCTCTTTTAAAATTTTAGCACCAACATCAGATGCTAAATGGTGTCTCGTAACCACTACGCCATTATCTTTAAAATTATTTGATTCAGAACAAGCTACAAAAAAAATAGTAAAAAGAACCATCTTTATTTTTAAAAATTTCATTTTTAAACTATTAAAGATTCTATTTTTTTTAAAACTCCTTCTGGATTTTCAGCTTGAGTGATTTCTCTTCCTATTACAACAAAATCTGTGCCAAACTGAATTGCGTCATATATAGATCCTGATCTTTTTTGATCATCATTTTCTTGAAGCATTCTTACACCAGGTGTGACTGATAAAAAGTCGCTTCCCATAGATGCTTTGATTCCACTTATATCATCTATAGAGCACACTACTCCATCGATACCATTTTCTTTCCCTAGTTTTGCTAAATTTAATGCAATTTCTTCTGAACTAGCCTTAAAACCTAATTCTATTAAATTAATTTCATTCAAGCTGGTAAGAATAGTCACTCCAACCAAAATCATATCGTTGTTTATTTTTTTTACTGTAGATGATGCTTCTTCAATCATCTCTCTTCCCCCTAAAAGATGAATGTTTGACATCCATACTCCTAAATTACAAATATTTGCTAAAGACTTAGAAACAGTATTAGGAATATCATGAAGTTTTAAATCTAAAAATATATCAAAACCTAAAGATCTTAATTTTTCAATTGCCTTCGGCCCCTGAGAAGTAAAAAGCTGTTTTCCAACCTTCAATCTAAATAAATCTTTATCTATAATCGAAAGCAAATTTTTAATTTCTTCCAAAGAACTTACATCAAGGGCAATTATTGCTTGTTTTGGTTTCAGTCTAACTGTCATTATTTTTTGATTTTATTTTTCTCTTTCTTAATAATACTGGAAGTTGTAAAAAATAACTCGTTTAATTTATAAAAATAAAAATCTAAATCTACGAAAGAGCTATTTAAATTAAAAAATAAAATTAAATATCCTAAAACCGACAAAAAAAAGATTAGGTATAAGTATCTCACAAAAAAAATTATATCAGCAGATAGTAAAAATTAATTTAGTTTAACTTTCGATTTAATTCCTTAGATGCTCTGAAGTACGGGACTTTTCTTTCTGACAATTCTATTGCTTCACCAGACTTAGGGTTTCTGCCTCTAATAGGTTTTCTAATTCTAGTGGATAAAGAACCAAAACCCCTTATTTCCATTCTTTCTCCCTTTTCGAGAGTTTCATTAATAGCTTTTAAAATTAAATTAAAAGAAGTTGTTGAATCTGTGTGTGATAAATAACTAAGCCTTTTTTTAAAATTTTCTAGAAGATCAGACTTCTTCATCTTTTTTAGTTGAGCTTTCTTCTATTTCATCCTTGATTAAATCGCCTATAGAAGTTTTGCTAGAAGCTTCAATTTGTTTATTCTTTTCTGAGTTTTCTTTAAGAATTGATTTTTCTTCTGCTTTTTCCATTGCTCGAATTGACAAGTTTATCAATCTGTCTTTCCTGCCTATAGAAGTAACTAAGGCTTCTATTTCTGTTCCGACTTCGGGAATATTATCCTTAACTTCTTTGAGCTTCAAAACAGCAGGTATATTAGAACCAACGGTTAAATTAATTGAGTCTTCTTCAATGCTTGCTACCTTGGCAACTAATTTGGTGCCTTTAGGATTATCTTTAGCAAAAGTTTCAAAGTGATCTTCAGTAAGTTGCTTGATTCCTAAAGATATTCTTTCTTTATGCGCGTCCATGGCCAGAATAACTGCTTCAACCTTTTGGCCTTTTTTATAATTTTTTGCAGCTTCATCTTCTTTTTCAGTCCAAGATAAATCAGAAAGGTGGATGAGCCCATCTATACCTCCATCGAGACCAACGAACATTCCAAAATCAGTTAATGAGCTCACTTCACCTTCAACCTTATCCCCCAAGCTATGATTATCAGCAAAAATTAACCAAGGATTTTCAAAACATTGTTTCATGCCAAGCGAAATTCTTCTTTTTTCAACATCAACCTCTAAAACCATCACATCAACTTCATCGCCTATAGAAACAACTTTTGAAGGATGAATATTTTTATTTGTCCAATCAATTTCAGAAACGTGAACTAACCCTTCTGTATTTGAATCAAGCTCAGCAAAAAAACCATAATCAGTTAAGCTTGAAACTTTAGCTTTATTAATTGAATTTATGGGATAAGTATCTTTAATATTCTCCCAAGGGTCTTCGGATAATTGTTTTAACCCCAAAGAAATACGAGACTTTTCTTTATCGAATTTTGTAACTTTAAGCTCTAATTCCTCTCCAACCGTCAAGATCTCAGAAGGATGATTTATTCTTTTCCAAGTTATGTCAGTTATGTGAAGCAAGCCGTCGATTCCGCCTAAATCAACGAATGCTCCGTAATCAGTTAAATTTTTAATAACTCCAGAAATTTGAGAACCTTCTTGAATAGTTGCAAAAATTTTCTCTCTCTCTTCAGAGTTAATATCTTCCTGAACGGCTTTTCGTGATAAAACAACATTGCTTTTTTCTTTATCTAATTTTATTACTTTAAATTCTTGAAAGGATTTTTCTAAATGATCAAAGTTTTCCAAGGGTCTTGTATCAACTAAAGAACCAGGAAGAAAAGCTCTAACTCCCCCTACTTCAACTGTCATGCCCCCTCTTACTTTTCCTGTTATATAGCCCTTGATAATAGTGCCAGAATTAAGAGACTCTTCTAGTTTTGACCAACTCTCATCGTGCATAGCCCTCAGTCTTGATACTCTCGTTGATCCATGACCATCTTCGATAGCTTCTAAAGTTACTTTTGCTTCATCGCCAATTTCAAGTTTTTTATCTGCTTCATCAGCTAAGAATTCGTTTCTGGCAATTATTGGTTCAGACTTTAAACCAACATGAACAACAACCCAGTCATCTGTTAAATCTACAATGACTCCAGAAATAAGTGAACCTACCTCAAAATTTAAGGTGTCTAGATTTTCATCTAACATCTTGGAAAAATTAGTTTGTTCCATTTAACTCCTTATCAATTTTAAAACCATTTCTTTTAGCTCATTAATTCCAATATTTGAGGAATCTATGACTATTGCATCTTCAGCTGGAACCAATGGGGAAATAACTCTAGAAGAATCTTTTTTATCTCTCTCTTCAATTCTTTCCTGAAGGATGCGAATATTAACGCTCAATCCCGATTCTTTCAACTGGTTCTCTCTTCTTCTTGCTCTTTCTTCTGCAGATGCAGTTAAGAAAAATTTATATTTTGCTTCGGGAAAAAGAACTGTTCCCATGTCTCTCCCATCTGCAACAAGGCCTTTGCCTTTCTCTATAAAAGATCTTTGAATTTTAAAAAGAAAATCTCTTACTTTTGGCATAACTGCAAATTCAGATGCTAGTTTAGCTACCTCTTCGTTTCTAATAAACTCTGACAGATTATCTTGTCCTAAAAATAAAGAAATATTTGAATTATTTTTTAAAAACTTAAAAGAAATTTCCTCTTTATCAATTTTTTGACTTATTTTAGAAAAATCTTTTGTATCATTCTTCAAGGAAAGATACCCAATCATTCTATACAAAGAACCACTATCTAATACAATCCAATCTAGCTCATCTGAAAGATTCTTAGCCAGAGTCCCTTTTCCAACTCCGCTTGGACCATCAATCGTTATAATATTTGGATTCTTAGTCAAAATGATTCAGCCCTAATTCCTAGGGAACCGCAAGTTTCAATAAAATTTGGAAAAGAAGTTTGAATATTTTCAACATTTTTTATTATATTTTCACCGTCCAGCATAGAACAAGCTATGGAAGAAGCCATAGCTATTCTATGGTCTCCAAATGAATCAATGATTACCGAACTTTTTAAGCTACTCTTTCCAGTAATATCAATACCATCTGAATAACTTTTTGATTCTACTCCTAAAACTCTCAAAGAATTACTCATGGCCTCTAATCTATCAGACTCTTTTGTTCTCAACTCTTCTACTCCTCTAATTATTGTCTTGCCTCTCGCAAAAGAAGCTGCAATGAAAAGAATTGGTAATTCATCTATAAGATTAGGAATAAGTTCTTCGTCTAGAACTATTGCCTTAAGGTTTGAAGTTTTAATTTCAATGTCAGCAGTTTTTTCATAATCATCTTTAATATTCTTTATTTTTATATTGGCTCCCATTTGAGTTAAAACTTTTATAAGAGCTGTTCTTGAAGAGTTAATTCCTACATTTTTAAGGGTAATTTCAGAATTTGGAATAATCAAGCCAGCAACTATGAAAAAGGATGCTGATGAAAAGTCGCCAGGAATATTCAAAGTTGAAGGATTTAATTTTCGAGGTGGAGAAATTTTAATTATTTTTTTTGAATCCTTATAGTTCTCGTCTATTTCTATACCAAATTTTTTAAACATTTTCTCAGTATGGTCTCTAGTCAAATAGCTTTCTATAACTTGGGTATTGGAATCTGCATACAGGCCCGCTAATAAAATACAAGATTTAACTTGAGCACTTGCAATTGGCAACTCATAAGAGATTCCATTTAATTTATTTGAAGGTTTTATAGAAAGTGGAGCAGTGTTGGTACTTGCTGTTATAGAAGCTCCCATTTCTTTCAGAGGTTCTAAGATTCTTTTCATAGGTCTTGAACTTAAAGAGGAATCTCCAGTTAAGATAGTAGAAAATTTTTGACCTGATAACAATCCCGCTAAAAGTCTCATGGAAGTTCCTGAATTCCCTAAATACAAATTCTCAGTTGGTTTTTTTAAACCATGCAGTCCCACACCATGCACAGATATTTTTTCATCTTCCTCCTCTATTTTTACCCCCATTTTTTTAAATGAATTTAGGGTAGCTAGGCAATCTTCGCCTTTCAGGAATCCTGATATTTCTGAAGTTCCTTCAGCTAATGAAGAGAGGATAATTGATCTATGCGAAATAGATTTATCTCCTGGAATAGTCACTTGACCTTTCAAATTTTTACTTTTTGATAATTTTAAATGCATCCTAAACTAGAGAATCTCTATACTTTTTTGCAATTGTTATAAATTTATTTAGTTCCTCAGAGTCACTTTCTTCTATTAGCTTTTCTAATTGATCTAATTCTGACTTAAAACTTTTTATAACTTCAAGCATATTATTTTGATTTGATATGAAGATGTCTTCCCACATTTTAGGGTCGCTAGAGGCAATTCTAGTAAAGTCTTTAAGCCCTCCACCTGTAAAAATTTCTTTTTTTGTTTCTTTAGATTTTGAGATCATGGACATTAATGCAAAAGCTATAAGATGGGGCAAATGGCTAGTTTTTGCAAAGTATTTATCATGATGTTCTGAGTTTATTTGTATCGTTTTAGCGCCCAAGAGAGCCCAAAAATCGTTACAAATATTTTTAGTAGATTGGGAAGTGTCAGATAATTCTGTAATAACTACTATTTTATCCTTAAATAAATTTTCTTTAGAGTTTAAATAGCCACTTTTTTCTGATCCAGCTATAGGATGAGAAAGAATAAAATTTTCGGTATTTATTTTTTTATCCTCTATCTCAATTTTTAAAGGGTCTTTTACACTAAGGCCATCAGTAACACACAAGGCTTTTGATAATAACTGTTTATTTTTTATGAGCTCATTATCAATAGACAAAACAGGAATTGTAAAAATCAAAATAAACGGATTATTTTGATCTAAGTCTTCTAATAGGCCATCTATCTTTTTTTCAATTAAAGCATTTGTTAACGATTTCTCGTCTAAATCGTTTGCGTAAACCTTGTACCCTTTTTTACTTAGAGTTTTCGCAATTGATCCGCCTATAAGGCCTAACCCTACTATTCCTATTTGAATACTTTTATCAAGCATTAAAAAGCCTTTTTATATTGTTTCAAGGCTTTGATGAATGCATCCATTTCATCATCTAAACCTATTGAAACTCTGAGATGCTGAGGCATCTCATAAACTTTTAACGAACGAAGGATAATCCCTTTTCGTAAAAAAAAATCAAAACTCAAATCAGAATCCATTTGAGAATCGAAACTTATAAAATTACCAAAAGATTCGATGTATTTAAAATCAAGTTCATCGAAAGCTTTTTTTATTTTTTCCATTCCAGATTTATTGATTTCTACTGACTTAGCTATGTGCTCTTTGTCCGTAACTGCCTCAACTCCAGCAGCAAGGGCCAAAGAATTAGTATTAAAAGGCTGTCTAACCCGATTTAAAAATTCAGCAATTTCCTCTGAACTAACAGCATAACCAAGTCTTAAAGCAGCTAAGCCATGAGCTTTTGAAAAACTTCTTGAAATTATTAAGTTTTTATATTTTTTAACTAAATCAAAAGAAATTTTATATTTATCTTCTTCTATGTATTCGAAATAAGCCTGATCGACAAAAACTGCTATATTAGATGGAATAGCTTCCAAAAACTCTTCGATATCACTAGACTCTAAAACCGTTCCTGTAGGATTATTTGGAGTTGCTAAAAAAATCACTTTAGTGTTTTCATCAACAAGATCTTTCATTAAGTTTAGATCATGTCCCCAATCTCTAGCTTTCGCTTTTATCGCTTTTGCACCAGTGGATTTAATCGCTAAAGGGTAAATGGCAAAACCATGTTGAGAGTAAATTGCATTATCTCCTTCTGAGAGAAAACACTTTGAAACAAATTCAATTAAATCATTAGAACCATTTCCAACCGTGATCATTGAAGTTTTGATTTTTTCTATTTGAGAGACTACCTCTTTAAACGATGTTGCATTCCCGTCAGGATATCTATTAAGGTCCTTCTTTTCAGAAATTACTTTGAAAGCCTTTGGGCTAATTCCTAGCGGGTTTTCATTGCTAGCTAACTTTATAATATTCTTGATCCCAAGTTCTTTTTGAGTTTCATTTATAGGCTTGCCAGGTTCATAAGGTTTTAAACCTAAAATACCTTTATTCACCCTATCTAATAGAGAATCAGACATTAATATGATTTAGGGTAAGAGCCTAAAAATTTAAGGCTTTGCGTAACTGAAGATAATTTTTTCATTAGTTTTTTTACTTTGATATCTTCTGCGTGACCTTCGAAGTCAAGAAAAAAAGAATATTGCCATTTATCAGATTTATTTGGTCTCGATTGAATGTGAGATAAATTAATCTTATTTGATTCGAAAACTTTTAAAACCTTAGACAGAGATCCCGGCTTATTATCCAAAGAGATCAAAATAGATGTTTTGTCTTTGCCACTTTTTTTTACATTTATTTTACCAATAACAAGAAACCTGGTCGTATTATTTTTTAGATCTTCTACATTTCTTCTTAAAATATTTAATTTAAACTCGTTTGCATTTGATGCATGAGCAATCGCGGCAACATTATTTGAACTTTTGGCTTTTTCTAAAGCAATTCCACTACTTTCAACAGAAATTAATTTAGCATTCGGAATTTTTTTGCTTAGCCAAAGTCTGCACTGAGAAAGGGCTTGTTCATGTCCATATATCGAGTGTACATTCTCAAGTTTCTTTGATTTGCTTAAAAAAGCATGTTTGACAGATAATTCTAATTCTCCACATATAACTAATTCTTCACTCTGCAGGCAATCTAGAGTTTGATTGACAGAGCCCTCCGACGAATTTTCTACCGGAACAATTCCAAAAGAGTTTTCTTCATCAATTTTTAAAAAAATTTGTTTTATATCTGAGCAAGAAGTTCTTTTCGCAGATTTTCCAAAATGCTTTATTGCCGCCAGCTCAGAATAAGTACCCTTAGGCCCCAAAAAAAAGATTTCTATTTTTTTTTCTAACGAAAAACATGCTGAAATGATCTCTTTATAAATATTTTTTATGTGATTTTTATCTAGTTTACTTTTATTTTGAGAAATTAATGCATTAATTATTCGAGCTTCTCTTTCTGGTTTATAAAATGACTTGTCTCCTACTTCTTTTTTATTTTCTCCTGCTGCAATCACTAAATCTGCTCTTTTAGAAAGAGATCTCAAAATAGATTGATCAACTGCATCTATTTGATTTCTTATAGAATTTAAATTTACTTTCTTAGTTTTCTTTTTAACCATTTTTTTTAGAAAAAAGTTTCATAAAATCAATTAAAGCATCGACAGCTTCTTCACTAACGCCATTATAAATACTGGCCCTCATGCCACCAACAGACCTATGGCCTGCTAGATTCAAAAGCCCGGCTTCTTCTGATTCCGATAAAAACTTTGAATTTAGCGAATCGTCTTTTAATAAAAAAGGAACGTTCATGATTGATCTAGAGTTTTTGTCGACATCATTAAAATAAAATTCATTCTCATCGATGAATGAATAAAGTTTAGTTGATTTTGACTCGTTCACTTTTTTTTGGTTCGTTAGTCCACCATTTTTCTTTAACCATTTAAAAACCTTTCCTGATAGATACCATGCGAATGTTGGCGGTGTGTTATACATAGAATCCGAGTCTGCATAAGTTTTGTAGTTCATCATAGCTGGCAAATGAGCATGATCCTTTAACAATTCTTTTTTGATAATAATAATTGCAAGTCCTGCTGGCCCAATATTTTTTTGAGCCCCGGCATAAATTAAGCCAAACTTCGAAATATCCAAAGGTTCAGAAAGAATACAAGACGAGCAATCAGCAACTATATTTGAATCAGGCAAGTTATTAAGATCTCTTAAACAAACTCCATCAATAGTCTCATTCATAACTAAGTGTAAATAATCAGATTTCTCGTTTAAATTCCAACTTTCGGGGGCTGGGTATTTTTTATATGAAACGTCAGCTGACGAAGCTGCAATATTTACATTTCCATATTTTTTTGCTTCTTTTATAGCTTTAATAGACCATTGCCCTACATCTAAATAATCACAAGACGAATTAGAATCAGCCAGTAAATTCATTGGCACCATTGAAAATTGCAATGATGCTCCTCCTTGAACAAACAAAACCTCATAATCATCATTGACATCTAAAAGATCTATTAGATCTTGTTTAGCTGTCTCGGCAATTTCCACAAATTCTTTGCTTCTATGACTCATCTCCATTGTTGAAAGACCATACCCCTGAAAATCCAGTATTTCCTCTTTTAAATCATTTAGCACATCGGTAGGAAGGGCTGAAGGACCTGCACAAAAATTATATTTTCTAGACATTATTTGTATTTTTCCTAGTCATTTTCTAATGCTAAAGCCATACCATTCAATTTTTCATTGGCTTTTAGTTTTATAACTCTAACTCCTTGAGTATTTCTTCCTATAACACTTATTTCAGCAACTTTTGTTCTTACCAAAGTGCCTTTGTCTGAAATCAAAATTACTTGATCTTCTTCCGAAACCTGATTGGCAGAAATCAACTTTCCGTTTCTTTCAGATAGTTGCATAGCAATAACTCCTTTGGCACCTCTTTTTGTTTTTCTAAAATCATCAACTTTGGAGCGTTTTCCATAGCCATTTTCTGAAACAGTTAAAATTTCGTTGTCTTTATTAGGCATGATCAGGGCAATGACTGATTGCTTTTCTTCTAAAGTAATCCCTTTCACTCCTCTAGTATCTCTTCCCATTGGCCTAGCATCTTTTTCATTGAAGTAGACAGCTTTTCCCGCGTCACTTATCAACATCAAATTATTTGAACCATCGGTAATAGCTGTTCCAACTAACTCATCCGAGTTATCTAATTTAATCGCCCTTTTTCCAGATTTTCTAGGTAATTTAAAATCGGCTATTGGAGTTTTTTTGACTACTCCATTTTTAGTTGCCATAAAGACATAACCTTCAGAATCAAAGGTTTCTACATTAAGAAGACTTGTTATTCTTTCAGTTTCTTCAAGTTGAATTAAATTTACTAAAGGCCTGCCTTTTGCAACACGCGATGCCTGAGGTATTTCATAAACTTTCAACCAATAAACTTTTCCTAAATTTGAGAAACACAGCAAAGTTCTGTGAGTGTTTGCAACAATTAATTGCTCAACAAAATCGTCTTCCTTAACTGATGCTGCTGCTTTTCCGACTCCTCCTCTTCTCTGAGATTGATAAACTTCCAAAGGTTGTGTCTTAGCATATCCTGCGTGAGAAATGGTTACGACCATATCTTCCGGTTTGATCAAGTCTTCAGTTGATAAATCAAGTCTTTCCTCGATGGGAGTTTTTCTTTCATCGCCATACAAATCTTTGATTTCAATTAATTCTTCTTTGATTACTCGCTTCAATTCAGAAGGATCATCCAAGATCTTCTGCAGAAGTTTTATTTCTCTCAAAATTTCTTCGTATTCCTTTACTAGATTGTCCTGCTCCAAACCGGTCAATTTTTGGAGTCTTAAATCCAAGATAGCCTGAGCTTGAACTGGTGATAATTTGTATAAAGATCCAGAAAGGCCAAAATCTTGACTTAAATACTCTGGTCTCGTAGTAATTTTTCCAGCATTTTTTATTAATTTTGAGACAACTCCAGCTTTCCATTTTTTTGATAGAAGCTTTTCTTTAGCAACCTGAGGATCTTTTGACTTTTTTATTAACTCTATCACTTTATCGATATTAGCCAACGAAACGGCCAGACCTTCAAGAATGTGGCCCCTATCTTTTGCTTTATTCAGTTCAAATTCTGTCCTTCTAGAAACAACCGTTCTTCTGTGAGAAATAAAAATTTCTAAAATTTCTTTTAAGTTAAGAAGTCTTGGGGTTTTATTAACGAGAGCGACGTTGTTAACTCCAAAGGCACTTTCTAATGGTGTTAAAGAATATAAATTGTTAAGAATTACCTCTGGATTCTGTCCAGATCTTAATTCTATTACAATTCTTACTCCTTCTTTATCCGATTCATCCCTAATCTCAGACATACCTTCAACTTTTTTATCTCTAGCTAGTTCTGCAATTTTTTCAACTAATCTAGCTTTATTTTGTTGATACGGTATTTCAGAAATTATTATTTTTGATTTTTCTTTGGAATCATTTTCAATTTCAGCTTTTGCTCTCAAGACTACTCTTCCTTTACCAGTTTTAGCTGCATCAATTAACCCTGAAGAACCATTTATTATTCCTCCTGTGGGAAAATCTGGTCCTGGAATTATTTTTATTAATTCATCGATTTCAATATTGGGGTTTTCTAACAAAGCCAAACTTGCATTTATTGATTCTGTTAAATTGTGAGGCAACATGTTGGTAGCCATGCCAACCGCAATTCCTGCGGATCCATTTACTAGTAAATTAGGTATTTTGGTAGGTAGTACGTCTGGAATAAATTCCGTACCATCATAATTTTCAACAAAATCTACGGTATTTTTATTTAGATCAGCTAAAAGTTCTTGAGTGATTTTAGCCATTCTGACTTCTGTGTATCTCATTGCAGCTGCGCCATCTCCGTCCATAGAACCAAAATTACCTTGGCCATCTACAAGTGGATATCTCAATGCAAAATCTTGGGCCATTCTGACTATTGTTTCGTAAACTGCTCCATCGCCATGAGGGTGATATTTACCAATTACATCTCCTACAATCCTTGCAGATTTCTTGTGAGCTAAATTCCAATTATTGTTTAAAACATCCATTGCAAATAAAGTCCTTCTGTGAACGGGCTTTAATCCATCTCTTGCATCAGGTAAAGCTCTTCCCACAATTACGCTCATAGCGTATTCCATGTAAGAATTTTTAAGCTCTTCTTCTATATTTATAGGAATTATTTCTTTAGCTATGTCGTCCATAAAACAAGGAATTTTTAATAAAAAAGATTAAAGTTTTTTTAAAAAATAAAAGCAATTTCAAAGGTTAAATTATACCATTTAGAGCATAATAAAGGCTTTAAATTAGCTAGTTTAAGACTTAAATTCAGAGACTAAAGTAGAAATTGATTCTTTAGCATCTCCAAATAACATTCTTGAATTTTCTTTTAAAAAAAGAGGATTGTCTATTCCAGCAAACCCGGAAGCCATAGATCTTTTGAGAATGAAAACTGTTTTAGCTCTATCGACTTCTATGACAGGCATACCATAAATTGGGCTGCCCTCGTTTTCCCTGGCATCTGGATTAACAACGTCATTTGCCCCAATAACAACACAAACATCTACAGTATCCATTATTGGATTCACATCGTCTGGCTCAACTAATTGATCATAAGATACATTTGCTTCGGCTAATAAAACATTCATGTGTCCAGGCATTCGTCCCGCAACAGGGTGAATACCATAGTTCACTTCGCATCCATTTTCTTCTAAAAGCTCTCCTAATTCTCTTACACTGTGTTGTGCTTGAGACACTGCCATTCCATATCCAGGAACAAATAAAACAGAATTCGCTGCTTCTAGAATTAAATATGCATCTGAAGTATTAATTGGCTTAACTTCTCCTTGTATTTCTCCTGACTCTTTTCCTTGTGATGAAGAAACAGCTCCAAAACCTCCGAAAAGAACATTCATTAATGACCTATTCATGGCTTTGCACATTATGTTTGTAAGTATCAAACCACTAGCACCAACTAAAGAACCAGCCACAATCAAAACATTATTATTAATTACAAAACCAGCAGCAGCAGCGGCAACACCTGAATAGCTATTTAATAAAGCTATAATTACAGGCATATCAGCACCGCCAATGGGAGCAGTTAATAGGACTCCCAATATCAGAGCAATAAAGATTATGGAACCTAAAAGATAGAATCTTGAAATTCCAAGTAGCCCGCTATCGACAATAATTTCGGCACCTAATACAAAGGATAAGACAATAAAAATAATTAGAACTATTCTCTGACCAAAATATAGAAAGGGTTTTCCGTTAATAATTTCAGATAACTTTCCAAAAGCTAGCAAACTACCACTAAAAGTTACTCCACCAATTAAAACAGTCAGAAAAACGGCAGTAAGAGCAATTGCATTTAGTGCAGAAGTTACATTTAAATATTCTGCAGAGCCCACAAGCAGACTAGCTATTCCGCCAAAACCATTAAATAATGCTACAAGTTCAGGCATAGTAGTCATTTTTACAAAAGATGCTGCTGAAGCTCCTACAATTGCGCCAGCAATGAGCGCTATAGATAACCACTGGTATGAAATTATATTATTACCCATCAGAGTTACAATAATTGCTAAAAGCATTCCTAAAGCAGATATTAAGTTACCTCTCTGCGCCGTCTCAGGAGAACTGAGCATTTTTAATCCAAAAATAAATAAGATTGAAGCCAATATGTAAGAAAGATTTACGAAAAGTTCCGATTGAAAAAACATATTCATTTCTTTTTAAACATCCCTAGCATTCTATTTGTAACTAAGTAGCCGCCAACAACATTTATAGTTGCAAAAAAAACCGCTCCTGTGCCGAGAATCGTAGTTAAAAGAACACTATCAGAACCTGATGAAAGAATTGCGCCTACGATAGTTATTCCTGATATTGCATTTGCCCCAGACATCAAAGGCGTATGAAGAGTAGATGGAACTTTATTTATTAATTCAAAACCTAAGAATATTGCTAGGATTAAAACAAACAATAACATTATAAAAAGACTATCCATCATCCATACCTCTCTTTTACTATCGAGTTTACAAATTCTCCTTTATGCGTAACAAGACACCCAGATAATATCTCGTCGTTTACTGTAATTTCTAATATAGAATTCTTTTGGTCCCAAAATTCATCAATAAGATTAAATATATTTGCGGAATAAACTTGACTGGCATGAACAGCAACTTCTCCAGGAAGATTTGTATTACCCACGATTGTTATACCATTTAAATCTATATTTTCATTTGGTTTTGAACCCTCAACATTCCCACCTGTTCCTACAGCCATATCTACAATTACACTCCCAGGATTCATGTCTTCTATCATCTCTGAGGTGATTATGATTGGAGCTTTTCTCCCAAAAACTTGAGCAGTAGTAATTATTACATCCGAGTTTGAGCATACCTTTTTCATCCCAGCTCTTTGAAGATCTATCTGTTCAGGTGATAACTCTTTTGCGTAACCTTGAGATGTTTCCTCAGTTTCTCCAATATCAATTTTGACAAATCTTGCGCCTAAAGACTTTACTTGTTCTTCAACAACCGGCCGAGTGTCAAAAGCTTCTACTTTGGCGCCTAGTCTTTTAGCTGTGGCAATTGCTTGAAGCCCAGCGACGCCTACCCCAACAACGAAAACTTTAGAAGGTGAAATTGTTCCAGCTGCCGTCATCATCATGGGGAAAGACTTTGAAAGAATATTAGAAGCAATTAAAACCGCCGCATATCCACCTAAATTTGCTTGAGAACTTAGTGCGTCCATTTTTTGAGCTCTAGTGGTTCTTGGGATTAACTCCATGCTGATTGAGGAAATTTTCTTTGCTTTTAAGTCTTCAACTAAGTCTTTGTTATTGAAAGGATCCAAAAAACTAACAATAAGAGAGTTTTCTTGTATATCTTCTAAATCTTCACCAGACAATTTGTTTACAGAACAATCGGGAGTGATAGAAACTCTTGTTTCTGAATCTAGCTCTTTAGGAAAAAAAATTTTCATATGAATATAAATTTACATAATTTTAATGACAAAAAACTATTAAATCTAACATAATGCTTCTCTAATGAATATCGATCCTGCAGAAAAAGAAAAATTTAATAAAATCGCTGAGGAATGGTGGGATCCAAATGGAAAATTTGCACCACTTCATGTTATTAATCCATTGCGATCTAATTACGTATCAGAGAAAGTTGAATTAAAAAACAAAAATGTAATTGATGTCGCTTGTGGTGGAGGATTGCTTGTAGAGGCTTTGCATAATTTTGGGGCTAACGTTACTGGCATCGATATATCTGAAGTTGCAATCAATACTGCACAAATTCATGCAACAAAAACCAATTGCGACGTAACTTATATCAATGGAGAAGCTGAAGAGCTTCTACCAGAAAAAAAAGAAGCTTTTGATGTAGTTACTTGTTTAGAAGCAATTGAGCACGTTCCAGACCCACAAAAATTGGTTCAGACTTGTTCAGATTTATGCAAACCGGGTGGGACAATAGTTTTTTCAACAATTAATAGAAATCCCAAGTCTTTTCTTTTTGCAATCATTGGTGCGGAATATATTTTGAATCTTTTGCCTAAGGGCACTCATGAATTCAAGAAATTTATCAAACCTTCCGAACTATCGAATATGATGAGAAATTCCGATCTAGAGGTGAAAGAAATTATAGGGATGAGTTATAACCCTTTGACTAAGAAATATTGGCTTGGAAAAGACGTAGACGTAAACTACTTAATCCATGCAGAAAAACTTAAATAAAAGATATAAATTATTTCTATTTGATTTAGACGGTACGCTTTTAGATACAGCTAGAGAATTTCATCTAGCGTTGAATGAAGTTTTAAAAAGAGAAAACAAACCAAGCCAAAATTTTGAAAAAGTAAGGGAAAGAGTTTCCGATGGAGCTGGAGCTTTGGTTTCTTTGGGATTTAACATAGATGAGCAAAGTATTTATTTTGAAGAAAAAAGGAATTCTCTTTTAGAAGCATATAAAAAAGTCTTTTTGGAATCAAAACCTTTCGAAGGAGTGGAAGAATTAATTTCTTTGTTTGAAAAAAAAAGAATACTTTGGGGAATAGTAACTAATAAACCAAAAATATTTTCAGCTCAAATATTCAAATCTTTAGGATGGGATAAAAAAGCAAAAATATTAGTTTGCCCGGATGATGTTAAGAATTTAAGAAAACCTGATCCAGCTTCATTAAAATACGCTTTAAGAGAATTGAAGCAACTTCCTAAAGATACAATTTATGTGGGGGATAATTGGCGAGACCTTGAGGCTGCAAGAAATGCAAATATAACTCCTGTTTTTGCTGAATATGGATATATAAAAAATAAGAAATTTCCATTAAATAAAAATGGCTTCAACATAAAGAATATTAAAGAAATTCTTGCATTTACTTAAAAGAAGTCTTTGATTTCTTTATCCTCTAGATCTCTATATTTGCCAGGTGAAAGATCGGCGGGTAAAAAAATATGCCCTAATCTTGTTCTCTTTAGTCTAGAAACTTCAAAGCCTAAACTGTTCCATAATTTTCTAACTGCTCTATTTTTGCCTTCCATAATCACCATTGCAAACCAAGTATGAGATTTAGTAGTCCTGCCCCTAACAACATCAGTGAATTTTAAAAACTCTCCCTCAATTTTTATACCTTTTAAGAGCTTTTTTAAATCTTCTTCCTTGGGTCTACCTCTTATCCTAGCTAAATACTCTCTTTCTACTTGTTTCTTTGGGTGTATTATTTTGTTTGCTAGAACTCCATCATTTGAAAACAAAAGCAGTCCGCTTGTGTTGATATCTAATCTTCCTAATGCTACCCATCTAGAATTTTTTAAAATTGGAAGATTGTCAAAAACTGTTGGCTTGCCCTGTCCTGATTTCGAACAAATCTCGCCTACTGGTTTGTGATAAATAATGAGTCTCTTTTTTGCACGAATTAATTTAATCTCTTTGCCATCAATAAATATTTTATCTAAATCTTCTACTTTATCGCCTAATTTAGCTTTTTTATTATTTAAAAAGACTCTTCCGGATTCAATTAGTAATTCAGCTTTTCTTCTTGAGCATATGCCAGAATCTGCGATAGCCTTTTGAAGGCGAACTGACATTTTTATTCCTGAATCGAGGCTTTTTCCTCTTTTTGCTCTTCAATAAGCAATGGCATCTGAATTTCATCTGGCATATTTCCAATATCAGGTAACTCAGGTAAATCTGATAATTTTCTTAAATTCAAGTCGTCTAAAAAATCTTTTGTTGTTGAAAGCAAAGAAGGTCTTCCTGGAACATCTCTATGTCCAACTACCTTAATCCATCCTCGATCCATTAAATTTCTAATAATTTGACTGCTCACTGAGACTCCTCTCACCTCTTCAATCTCAGCTCTAGTGATTGGCTGTTTGTATGCGATTAAAGCAAGAGTTTCCATCATTGCTCGCGAAAACTTTTGAGGTTTTGTTTCCCAAAGTTTTGATATCCAAGTAGAGTAATCTTGCTTCACCTTTAATCTATATCCATTAGCTACCTTAACCAATTCTATACTCCTATCAGAATAAAAATTCTTAAGCTTATTCAGTGCATCTTTAATATCAGCTAAATGAATATCATCTGAATTATTAAAAGCTTTCAAAATCTCGGCTTCAGTAAGAGGTCTTGAGGACGAAAGTAATAAAGATTCGACTATTTTTTCTATATTTTCAGTCATATCAATGAATTTCCTCTTTAGCTGATAGATGAATTTGACCGAAATCTTCAGACTGGATTAAAGTGATTAAAGAATCTTTGACAAGTTCTAGCAAAGCTAAAAAATTTACAATGATGCCAATTTTTCCTTCTTCGACTATACAAATTTTAAAAAAATCTAAATATTTGTCATTTACTAAAAGATCTAAAATGTAGGACATTTTTTCTCTAGTAGAAAGTTTTTCAAACTCTATTACATGGTTAACATTTAGTTTTTGTCTTTCGATCAATTCAGCAAAAACTTGAGCTATTTGACTTAAATCAACAGAAGCAAGATTTTCTTTTGATTCAAATTCAGGAAGAGCTGAAGAAGCAATATAAAAATCTCTATTTACTCTCGGTAATTTTTCAATCTTGTTTGAAGCTTCTTTATAGCGCTCATACTCTTGAAGTCTTCTTATTAGCTCAGCTCTAGGATCATCTTCCTCATTTTCATCATCAAATTCTTTAGGCAACATCATTCTCGATTTTATTTCTGTTAAATAAGCAGCCATAACAAGATACTCCCCGACTAAATCAAATTGAATCTTTTCCATTAATTCAATGTATTGAACGTATTGATCCGTAATCCTAGAGACATCTATTTCTAAAATATTTAAATTTTGTTTTTTTATAAAATACAGCAGTAAATCAAGAGGACCTTCAAAAGATTCCAGAAAAATCTTTAATGCGTTTGGAGGAATGTATAGGTCGTCTGAAGGTAGAGATATTTCCTCGCCATTAACAATTGCAAGATTAAATTCAGCTTGTTTAGGCTGAAAAACAGACCTTTTAACCATAAATATAGGGCAATTATAAGGCAAAAACCTTTTTTACACACTATGTAGTGGTTTTTTTAAAAAATAATCCTAGATTTAGGGCTTCCATCCATTAGTAATTGGATATCTTCTGTCTTTTCCGAAATTTCTATCAGATATTTTAATTCCTATTGGTACTTGTCTTCTTTTATACTCATTTAAGTCTATTAATCTTAAAATTCGCCTGACTTCAACCTCATCAAAGCCCTCAGATATTATCTCATCAGGACTCATATCTTTCTCAACATACATTTCTATAATAGGATCCAAAATACTATAATCTGGCAACGAATCAGTATCTTTTTGATCAGGCGCTAATTCTGCTAAAGGAGGTCTTTCAATTATTCTTTTAGGAATCACTAAGTTTTTTGAATTTCTAAAATTAGATAACTTGTAAACTAAAGTTTTACTTACATCTTTTAAAACAGAAAAGCCGCCAGCTGTGTCGCCGTAAAGAGTTGAATAACCTACTGCAGCTTCACTTTTATTTCCTGTAGTTAGAACTAGAAAACCTAACTTATTTGAAAGAGCCATTAAAGTAACTCCTCTACAGCGGGATTGCAGGTTTTCCTCAGTTTTATCTATTTCCTTATTTTTAAAGGAGGTTTTTAAGGCATCTGAAAAGGATTCATAAATTTCTTTAATAGATATAACTGAATGATTAATGGAAAGGTTTTCCGCCAACTCTTTTGCGTCTTCAATACTCATATCAGCTGTATAATCAAAGGGCATCATCACAGTATTAACTCTTGATGGGCCTAAGGCATCAAAGGCAATTGTTGCTGTCAAAGCTGAATCAATTCCTCCGGAGGATCCAATAATTATTCCTTTGAAACCATTCTTATCTACATAATCCTTAGTGCCCATAACTAAAGCATCATAGATATCCGCTAACTCATTAGATTCATATTTTTCTACTTCATCTATTCGAAGTTTTAACTTTTCGCTCTTACTAATCTCTACTTCCTTTGAGTCAATTTCAAAACTTTTAAGTTTAAAAATTTCTTTCTCACTTAAAAAAACCATGGACGACCCATCAAAAACTAATTCATCCTGTCCGCCAACTTGATTTAAATAAATTATTGGAACCTCATATTTACTTAAATAGGAGGAAAGCATCTTTTCTCTCGTAATTTTTTTTGTAACTGTAAAAGGAGAAGCGCTTAAATTAATAATAATTTCAGCTCCATCATTTACCAAGTTTGAAACATACTTTTCCGACCATATATCTTCACAAATAGATAAGCCGAATTTGATTCCATCAAATTCAATAATTTTATTTTCTTTGCCGCTAGTAAAATATCTTCTTTCATCAAATTCTTTATAATTGGGCAAGATTTGTTTTGAATAAATTTCTTTTATTGCTTTTTTGTCTAAGAAATAAGCAGAATTAAAAATTTCTTTATTTTTTTTTGAAGGAGCTCCAATGATTATAGAAATATTTGAGGTTAAGTTTGATAATTCATCAATTGAGGCTTCTATTTTTTCCATAAAATCAGACCTCAAAACTAAATCTTCTGGCGGATATCCAGTTAAAAACATTTCGCTAAAAATAATTAATTCAAGACCATCTTTTTTTGCCTTTTCAACTTCTTTTTTTGCTATTAAAAGATTTCCTGATATGTCTCCCACAATAGGATTTTCTTGAATCAATTTAATTTTTGCCATATTTTTAAATTTTGATTTTCAATTTAGAATAGAATAGATACAATCAACAACTTTGTTATGCAATATTTGACCGATAATACCAGAATAACCGGCCTTTTGGAGGTCTCCCCTCCTAATGACGTTATATCAGAATTTCCCATTACACCGCCTGTTTCAGAGCTTGTATTCAAATCAAGACAAAATATATCCGATATCATTCATGGTAAAGATGACAGGCTCGTTGTAGTTGTGGGTCCTTGCTCAATACACGATCCGCTAGCTGCCATTGAATATGCGGAAAGGCTCAAAAATCTTGAATCTTCTTTATCTTCAGAATTAAAAATTGTTATGAGAGTTTATTTTGAAAAACCTAGAACTACCATTGGTTGGAAAGGCCTCATAAATGATCCTAGGCTGGATAATTCGTTCAAAATTAACGAAGGTCTTAGGATTTCTAGAAAGTTACTAAAAGATATTGCTGATTTAGGCATGCCAACTGGAACAGAATTTTTAGATTTAATTTCACCTCAATATGTCTCAGACGTTGTTTGATGGGGTGCAATTGGAGCAAGAACAGCAGAAAGTCAGGTTCATAGAGAATTAACATCTGGCCTTTCATGTCCTATCGGTATCAAAAATTCTACTAAAGGAGACATTCAGATAGCAATTGATGCAATTAAGTCTGCACAGTACCAGCATGTTTTCTTAGGTACAACGAAAAAAGGAAAGGTAGCAATATTTAAAACATCAGGAAATGATGATACTCACATTATTTTGCGAGGTGGACTAGAACCAAATTATCACCCAAAAGATATTGAAAATTGTCGTACTGACTTAGAAAAAAATGAAGTCAATGCCAATATTATGGTTGATTTCAGCCATGGAAATAGTCAAAAAAATCATGAAAATCAGAAAAAAGTATCTGCTTCAATTTGCGATCAAATCGCAAGTGGTAACAAAGATATCATAGGTGTAATGATTGAAAGTCACTTAAAGGAAGGTAATCAAAAAATTTCTGAAGAGATGGAGTATGGCAAAAGCGTTACTGATGCATGTGTAGACTGGGAAGAAACTAAGAAATTGCTTGATGACTTAGCAGGAGCAGTCAAAGCCCGAAGATAAAATTATGGAATTTAAATTCAAACGTGAGATAGCAGAAACATTAGGTCTGAATAATGC
>LULK01000608.1_pt1 | contig 24598 bp, 21 predicted proteins | sample 728181 | NCBI WGS metagenome assembly LULK01 (sample SAMN03860291, study PRJNA289734) | marine metagenome | biome: seawater column; feature: ocean; material: water; isolation source: Red Sea water column Station 169 - depth 10m | place: Saudi Arabia: Red Sea | collected 2011-10-15 | depth 10 m | reverse complement strand
AGTAAATTAAATTGATTTGGTATTCCTGGAGCTGCAGAAAAATCATCCATTTCGTTATTCATTAGTATTCCGGTTCCTTCAATAACAACCTTTGAGCCAAATGTAGAATTTAAAGTGTATGTCATAGATATCACATTACCTGTTTTATCTACAACAGAAAAATGAGTCGTTTCATGGCTTTCACCATCCATATATTTTCCAGGATTGATTTCATTCACTGGTGTTAATTTTCCAATTTGAATACTGTCATTAATTTCATTAGCATATTTTTTACTGGTAATTTTTTTTATAGGAACATCATAAAAATCTGGGTCACCTAAATATTTTGATCTGTCCGCATATGCAAATTTCATAACTTCAGTTAATAAATTTATATATTCTAGTGAGTTATGACCGATTTTTTTTAGATCGTAATTTTCAAGTATGTTTAGCATTTGTATTACGTGAAGACCTCCTGAGGAGGGTGGTCCCATAGTAATAATCTCAGTATCTCTATAATTTGAGATTAACGGCTCTCTCCAAACTGGAGAGTAATTTTTTAGATCTGACTTTGAAATAAGACCATTATTTTTTTTAATTTCACTAGATATCTTTTCAGCAATTTCACCTTCGTAAAATCCTTTCCTTCCCTTAGATGCAATTATTTTAAGAGTATTTGCTAAATCCTTTTGAACAAGAGTTTTATTTTTAAAATTAGGGTAATGTAATTGAAATATTTCTTTAGTTTCTTTAATTAAAGATAGGGATTCACTATAACTTAATAATATATCTGCTAGAAATGGAGTTATTTTAAACCCGTTTTCTGCATAGTAAATTGCATCTTCAATTAATTCATTCCATGGCAATGAACCAAATTTTTGATGCTACTGTTCCTGGAACGCCAATTGCTAAATAACCAACTGTAGAAAGGTTTTTATTATTAAAAGAACCATCTTTATTTAAATACATATCTTTTGTTGATAGCTCAGGTGCTTTTTCTCTAAAGTCTATGGTATAAGGTTGTTCTGTTTCCTTATCATAAATCACCATAAATCCGCCTCCACCGATATTACCTGCTCTTGGCAAAACTACTGCAAGTGTAAAAGCAACCGCAATAGATGCATCATATGCGTTACCGCCTCGATTTAGAATTTTCTCTCCAACTTGAGTAGCCAAGAAATGCTGAGTTGTTATCATTCCGTTTTTACTAGAGGCTATCTCTTTTTGAGCAGGCTCGTAACCTAAAGAATTAAGGTAAGCTATAGGCTCTATTGCATAAAGGTATGTTGATGCAATCACAGCAACAACAAACGAAATATTTTTATTATTTAAAACTTTCATTAGCAATATTTTTGGCCCACTTATAATTTGCCTTGCCATTTGGAGCACGCTCAACTTGTTCCACAAATATTACATTCTTAGGTAGCTTATAACCAGCAATATATGATCTGGTTGCATCTACTAGTGAATCTTCATTAATATCTTTATTTTTTTCAAGAGAGACAACAGCTACCACTTTTTGACCAAACTTTTCATCATCAACTCCAACAACAAGACAATCAAAGACTTCGTCATTTCTTTTAATGGCTTCTTCTACTTCTTCGGGATATATTTTCTCTCCTGCAGAATTTATACAATTACTTCCTCGTCCTAGAAGAGTTATTGTTCCATCTTCTTCAAGTTTGGCATAATCACCAGGAAAGCTATATCTAACTCCGTTTACTTCTCTAAATGTTTCTGCAGATTTTTTTTCATCTTTAAAATAACCAACTGGAACAAGACCACTTGTTCCAATTAGACCAATTTTTTCTGAACCTGGCTTTAGAATTTCACCATCATCAGCAATTATTATTACACCTGGGTTTATTGAAAATTTTGCAGTCTTTGGAGGGTTGTCTCTTGTAGATACTGAACTACCCATGCCACCTTCTGTTGATCCCATGGTATCCATCAGCATCATATCATGATGCTTTAAAAGACCATTCTTAATTTCTTCGCTCCACATAACACCACTAGAAATAATGACTTTAACACTACTTAAATCATATGGCTTTCCACTTTCTTCTGCTCTATCTAATGCATCTAACATTGGTTTTGCAAATGCATCACCAACAATAACAATATTTGTAGTTCCTGTATCTTCAACTTGTGTCCACATTTGATCTGGATCAAATCCTAAATTACGTGATGTAACTGCTGTACCACCAAGAAGAAGAGGTAAAAAAGCGCCAAGCCACATTCCTGTTCCATGCATAAGCGGACACCCAATTAAACTTTTAATGAATGTATTATCTTTTTTAAAGTTATGTATTTGTTCCTCTAGATTATTTATATCTTCTGGAACGTCATAACCCATTGCTTTTAACGTTCTAAAAAGAAAAACCAAGAATTCGCCTTGTTTATACATTACTCCTTTTGGCATTCCAGTTGTTCCGCCTGTGTAGAGCATGTATATGGTATTTGGATCTCTATGAATTCTTTCCATAGGATCACAGCTATCAAGAAGCTCTTCAAACTTTAGTGAGTCTTCAAATTCTGATTTAGTACCATCAGCAATTTCAATCCAGGCTTTAATATTTGGAAGCGAGCCTGAAATCTCTTTAATTCTGCTGCTGTAACATGCATGATAAAAGACAGCCTCTGAATCAGAGTTATCTAGAAGATAAATTAACTCTTCAGCAACATACCTATAGTTGACATTAATAGGGACACCACCAATCTTGAAGATTGCATTTTGACCGATAAGATATTCATTTGAATTATTTAGATAAAGTCCAGCCTTTGAATTTGGACCTAATCCTGCATTTTTTAATGCTGTTGCAATCTTACTCGATTGAAAATCATAATCTTTCCAAGAAATAATTTCGTCACCACATATCAAGGCGTCATTTTCAGGAACGATATCTGAAATCATCTCCCAGACTGATGCAAAGTCTAAATTCATTTCATTCTCCTCTATAAAGCTAATATTTTAATACGCTATATATTAAATATAGTATCGTTATAATAATATTTATAAAAGTAAAATAATATTCATCACATAAAATGACAGATTCAAATCAATTATTCAATGAAATCGTATCTGAATTAACCAAACCCGGCGAAATTTTTGAAACACGAGAAATTAAGGATGAAAAAGGTAATTCTTTCAGCGAATATGTAACTTTTCCTGATAATTTGAAAGGGTATTTTGACTTCGGTTTACTTCATGCAGATAAAGATTTTTTAGTTTATGAGTCGGAGAGATATTCTTTTAAAGAAACAATCTCAAAGGCAGCTCAAGTCGGAAACGCTCTTATCGAAGAGGGGATTCAAAAAGGGGACAGGGTTGCAATATGTATGCAAAACAATCCAGAGTTTATTTTTGCATATATGGGCATTGTTGGAATAGGCGCAGTTTGTGTTCCATTAAATTCTTGGTGGGTTCCTGATGAAATAATTTACGCGATGGAGCATTGCGATGCAAAAGTTTTATTTGGAGATCAAAAAAGATTAAAAGGACTTGAATCTTTAACAAATGTTAAAAAAATTATAACCACCTACACACCTGATGATAGCTTCGAATCATTTGATGATTTCACAAAAAATCACTCTGAAGAATGGCCCGATATTGATATTAATAGAGATGACCATGCAACAATTTACTATACTTCTGGATCAACCGGCAAGCCAAAAGGTGTTTTATCATCACAACGAGGAGTTATATCTTCAATGTTTAGTTGGGCTTTTATTTCGACTGTTTTAAGCCAAAGAGAAGCAAGACTTGGCAAAGATGCTACTCCATTGGCAAGTTCTGAATCATCAATTCTACTATGCGTTCCTTTATTTCATGCCACTGGAAGTCATGTTGCATTTCTAATGTCTATTTTGGTAGGGAGAAAGGTTGTTATGATGAAAAAATGGGATGCTGGCGATGCAATTAAACTAATTAGTAAAGAAAAAGTATCGGATATAACTGGAGTTCCAACGCAAACTTGGGAGTTATTGAATCATCCGGATAGAGATAAATATGATCTTTCCTCCCTGAAAGTATTAGGTGGAGGAGGTGGTCCAAGGCCAGCAGAGCATGTAAAACTTTTAGATGAGAATTTTAAAGGAAGGCCTGGCATTGGTTACGGATTAACAGAAACTAATGCTTTAGGAACTCTTGCAAGCGGTGATGAATATCTTCAAAATCCATCATCTGCTGGCAGAGTTGTTCCACCATTAACTGAAATAAAAATAATTGACTCCAATTGGAATGAATTACCTGAAGGTGAAATCGGTGAAGTTGCAATAAAATCTCAATCAAATATGTTGGGATATTGGAAAAATGAGGATGCGACAAAAGAATGTATTAACAATGAAGGATGGTTTAAATCAGGAGATATGGGCAAATTTGATGGTCCTTTTTTATATATAGTGGACAGAATTAAAGATATGGTAATTAGAGGTGGTGAAAATATTGCATGCCCTGAAGTTGAAAATGCTATATATGAACATCCAGATGTTCTTGAAGCATCAGTTTTTGGAATTCCTGATGAAAGACTGGGAGAAATTTTATGCTCAGCAGTAGTCTTAAGAGAAGGATCTAATCTAAATAAAGATGATTTAGTAAAGTTTTTATCTGACAAATTGGCGGCATTTAAAATTCCAGCTCTAATTAAATTCATGGACTCAAATCTTCCTCTTGTAGCATCTGGGAAATTTGACAAGCCAGCTCTAAGAGAAATTTTTACTCAAGAGTAAATTATTTTTATTTTTTACTTTCAAATTATCAAAAAAAAAGTAAAAATATATTTTAAATATTGGGGTAACTGTGAATATATTAGTTATTGAAGATGAGCCAGATATAAGAAAAAATCTGGAATATAATCTCTCAAGAGAAAACTATACTGTGACAAGCGCATCTTCATTATCTGAGGCAGAATCTGTTTTAAATTTAAATAAGTATTCTTTGATTCTTTTAGATCTTATGTTGCCTGATGGTTCAGGTTTAGATTTGTGTAAAAAAATGAAATCTAATCCTGAGACAGAAACGATTCCAATAATTATCCTAACCGCTAAAGACGATGAGGTTGATAAAGTGGTTGGTTTTGAATTAGGGGCTGATGATTATGTAACTAAACCTTTTAGTGTTCGAGAATTAATTTTAAGAATTAAAGCCATATTAAAAAGAGGTCAAAAAAAAGAAGATGTTTTAGAGGTTGGGCGTCAATTTGGTGATTTAAGTATTGATGTTGAATCTCACGAAGTTCAAGTTAACAATGATCAAATAGATTTAACAGCTTTAGAGTTCAGATTATTGAGACAACTTGTTGATAGAAGAGGAAGAGTTCAATCTAGAGATCAGTTGCTCAGTGACGTTTGGGGTTACAGCTCTGAAGTTACAACAAGGACTGTTGATACTCACATAAAACGCCTTAGAGAAAAACTTGGGCCAATGGGTAAATATGTTCAAACTATTAGAGGCGTTGGCTATAAATTCTCTAGATCACCGGATTAGATAGATGGGAATAGGATCCCGATTATTTTTAATTATCTTTATATCCCTAGGATTAGGTATTTTTGTTTCATACATTATTGCTGAAAGAGATATCACTGATACCTTCCAAAAGCACATTATAAATGAGTTACAAAATCAAGCCTCTCTTCTTGCAGAAGTTGTTGATGAAGTTGATGCTATTGGAGATCTTAATGAAGCTGACTCTTTAGCTGACAGACTGGGTAGTGCATCAAATTCTAGAGTAACACTTATATTGTCTGATGGTAGAGTAATTGGTGACTCAAATATTGACACTCAAAATATTAATGACATGGATAATCATATTAATAGACCTGAGGTTCAAGATGCTTTTTTAAAAGGAAGTGGCTGGTCTATTCGTTATAGCGACACTGTAAAACAACAGCAGATGTATTTCGCTATTCTGGATAATAATGATGTGAGTCCAAATGTTATTAGAATAGCAGTTCCCTATGTAAATGTTGATTCTGCAATAGGAAGTTTAAATCTTTCTATAATTTTAATTGCTTTGGTTGCTTTTATTGTTACATCAATAGCGTCTGGTATAGCCGCGAACTATGCCTACAGAAGTATTGCAGATTTAGCTTATGCAACTTCAAAAATTGCAGATGCAGATGGAAAGGCAAGAAAGAAAGACTTAAAAGCACTTCCTACTGAGAGGACTGATGAATTCGGTAATGTTGCCCAAAGTGTTTCACAAATCTCAGAGGAGCTTAAATCAAAAATCAATTTAATTGCTAAACAAAGAGACCAGTTTGGTTCAGTCTTAGATGACTTAGGAGAGGGTATTATAGTTGCTGATATAGATGGCAAAATCACATATGAAAATGAACAAGTGTCATTGATCTTAAATAAAAATGAATTAGTTGGAAAAAAAATTACTGACCTTAATATCAAATCACTTAATTATTTATTAAAAAGGGCAAAAAAGAAAAAAAGAGCCGATATTGAATTTGAAATCGAGTTAAATGATAGAAGTACTAGGTGGGTTCTTGCAACAATAAATCAATCTAAAACTACAAAAGAATTTATTTTGGTTGTTCATGACATTACTCAACTAAGAAGATTTAGCTCTATGAGAAGAGATTTTATATCAAATGTTTCTCATGAATTAAGAACACCAGTAAGTGTTATCAGGGCAAATTCTGAAACTCTTGTCGATGGCGCGCTTGATAACAAAAAACAGTCAAAAGTTTTTGCAAAGGCTATTTTGCATAACGCTGAAAGACTTAGCGATATGGTATCTTCTTTACTTGATTTATCAAGAATCGATTATGGAGAGCTTAAACTAAACATTGAAGAACTCCCAATAAATGAACATATTAATAAAGCTATAGATTCTCTAAAAAATCTTGGTAAAAGAAAAAATATATCTATTACGTGCTCTTGCTCAAAAGGAAATTGTAAAAAATCTTGTAAATAATTTAAATGGTGAGGTTGGGGTAAAAAATGCAAAACCTCAGGGATCAATCTTTTGGTTTACTTTACCTTTAAAGACTTCATAAATCTGTAACAAATCTGAAAAATTTTGTAACAAAATTGTTTTTTTAATTTTCATTAAGTTCAATCTTCAGTAACTCTCATAAATTTAAATAGGAATATGAATTCCATGGAGGGACCTATTATGTTTTTTAATTCTATCAAAAAAACCACTTTAATTTTATCAGCATTTATTCTCGTAGCATGTGGCGGAGGTGGCGATACAAGTATTGTATCACCTGGTGAATTAGGCTCTTTAACTGATCCTACTGGTGGCGGTGGTTCAGGCGGCGCTGGCAGTAATGTTCGTACTGGAGAGTGTCCGGAATCTCCGTTTATAACAAATGGATCCCCAGTTGCAGGAAACACAGTTTGTGCAATTCAAGGACCTATTACGAGTGACCTTACTCTGACAGCTGACGTTATGTATAGAATGCTTGGAAAGGTTGATGTTGGTGTCGACATGGGTGGTGATGGAACAAAATCAGGTGGTGTTTCAGCTACATTAACAATACCTGCAGATGCTGTGATCTTAGGAAAAGTTTCTCAGGATTATCTTGTTGTTAACAGGGGTTCAAAAATCATAGCTAATGGTACACAATCAAAACCAATTAGATTTACACACAATACTGCAATTGAAGGCACAGTTGGAGAATTAGAGAGAGGTCTATGGGGCGGCTTGGTTATTCTAGGTCAAGCACCAATCAATAAGTGTTCAAACGATGTAAGAGGGACTGCAGAGTGTGAAAGAGTTGTTGAGGGTTCAAACGCACTAATGGGCGGCGCTAACAAAAATGATAATTCAGGTAAATTAAATTTTGTGAGAGTCGAATACGCAGGATATGAGATTTTTCCAGGCAATGAATTAAATGGCATAACTTTTGGTGGTGTTGGTGATGCTACTGAAGTAGATTTTGTTCAAGTTCATAACAACCAAGATGATTGTGTTGAGTTTTTTGGTGGCACTGTCAATGTTAAGCATCTAATTTGCACAAACGCTGGTGATGACAATCTCGATATCGATTGGGGATACCAAGGAAAAATGCAATTTGTAGTTGTTAAACAATCTTCAGATGCAAGTGATCACGTAGTAGAGTCAGATAATACTAATTCAGACAGCACAGTTGGTTATCTTACAGAACCAAGATCACGTCCTATGGTTACAAATTTTACATTTTTAGCTCAAGGTGCTGATGAACCTCTAAAATATAAAGAGGGAGTTTCTGGTATTTACATCAATGGTATTGTAAAAAATAACGTATCTCAAAATCTTATTGAATCTACTAATATTGAGACTATCCAAGATGGTGCCATAACACCAAAAATTCAGCATCACTCCGTCTTTATGGATGCTGCAGGTGATACATCACCTTTCAAGGCCGATACTGACTCAAGTGGAGTTACAGCTGCTCAATTAGAGGCATCAATTAAAGAAAGAGCAAGTGTGCAGTTGGACCTCATGCTGCAGGAACACCTACAGATTTATGTCCAACTTATAGCTCAAAAGAGGAGAGATATATTGTTGACACTTGGTTTTCTGCCACTAACTATATCGGAGCATTTTCCCCTGGGTCTGATATAGAAAACAACTGGGCTTCTGGTTGGACTTTAGGATTATTCACAGATCCTGAATGTCCATCCGGAACGCTCGAATCAGAGGTGCTCCTTGGAAGAAAAGTATGTTCGTTGTCTGGAGTTCTAGAAACTGATTTAACTTTAGTTGCAGGAAATTATTATAAATTAGACGGCAAGGTTGCTGTCGGTATTGATATAGGATCAGACGGAACAAAAACAGGAGGTGTCAGTGCAACATTAACAATTGAACCTGGTGTTACTGTTTTCGGAGAATCTGGAAACGATTATTTAGTTGTCACAAGAGGCTCTAAAATTAATGCAGTTGGAACTTCATCTGCACCAATAATAATGACTGGAAGACAAGATATTCTTGGAGAAGCAGATATTGTAAATACAAGAGGTTTATGGGGTGGTTTAGTTTTACTTGGAAGGTCACCAATTAACAAATGTTCATATTCAACAGCTGGAACTTCTACTACAGCTGGAACAAGAGTTAACCCTTGTGAAAAAGATGTTGAAGGATCTGTTGGAGATACTATGGGTGGTGAAATTCCAAATGATAGTAGCGGAACCTTAAAATATGTCAGAGTTCAATACGCAGGATATGAAGTTTTTCCTGGTAATGAACTTAATGGAATAACATTCGGTGGTGTTGGGAGTGGAACAGATGTTTCATATATACAAGTCCATAACAACGCTGATGATTGTGTTGAATTTTTTGGTGGAACTGTCGATGTTAAGTACCTCGTTTGTACAGGTGCTGATGATGATAACTTAGATATTGACTGGGGTTATCAAGGTAGACTTCAATATGTAATTGTCCAACAATCCAATGATAAAGGCGACCATATTGTAGAGTCTGATAATACAAACGCTGATAAGGCAGTTGGTTATTTGACTGAACCAAGATCTAATGCAGTTGTCTCAAACTTTACTTTCATTTCAAAAGGATTTGATGATGTTTTCAAGCTTAAAGAAGGTGTCTCAGGCCAATATTTAAATGGAGTTGCAATAGTAAATAGTGCCACAAATTGCATTGAAACAACATTCTTAGAAACAGTTCAAGCAGGAGCTGTTACGCCAACATTCTCAATGAATTCAGTTGCAATGGATTGTCCTGGTTATATCAAAACAGATGCATCATCTGGTGGAGCAACAATCGCTCAAGTTGATGCAATTGTAAAAGCTGGTTCCAACAACCTCTATGGTGCAAATTCCGGAGGTGGTTCCTATGTTAATACACTAACAGGAGTGGTTAACGGTACTTCTGAGAATGCAGCTAAAGTGACAGCAATACCCGATACCTACAATAGTGATAGTTGGTTTACAACACCAACATATATAGGGGCCGTTAGCAGCGCTACTGATACTTGGTATAAGAACTGGACTTTGTCTGGAACTATAGAAGTTCAATAAGGTTGTATTTAAAAACATATATTTAATGGAGAGATAAATGAAATCAAAAAATACATTAAAGTTTCTTAAGTACAACATTATTATTGGATTTTCATTATTTTCAATTTTTAGTGTGTCTCAAGAAATCGAAGAAGTGGTTGTAAGTGGTTCTTTTATTCCAGATGAAAAAAGAGATACTTCTGAAATTTCTGCGATTCTTGATTCATCTGAGATAGAAAGAACAGGAGATGATAATATTGCTATAGCTCTAACAAGATTAACTGGTTTAAGTCTTGTTAGAGGCAAATATGTTTATGTTAGAGGTCTAGGAGAGAGATATTCTGCTGCAACTTTAAATGGTTCAGGTCTTCCAAGCCCAGAACCGCTTAAAAGAGTAGTTCCCTTAGATTTGTTTCCAACCCAGCTTATTGAATCATCAATTGTTCAAAAGACCTACTCAGCAGATATGCCAGGTGAATTTGGTGGCGGTATCATAGAGATTAATACCAAAGCTGTTCCTTCAGAAAGAATTTTAGATCTATCTTTTTCATCAGGATACAATTCTGAAACATCCCTATCAGATGGCCTTTTGTATGATGGTGGTGATGACGATGATCTTGGATATGATGATGGTACAAGAGATTTTCCGTCATTTGTTCAAAGAGCAATTAATGCTAATCAAAAGCTTGATAGGTCAAATTTCAAAACTTATCAACTTGCAAATGCAGGTCGAGAGTTTGTTAATTCAGAACTTTGGGTTATTCAAGCAGGTGATGTGCCATTGGATAACTCGGTAAGTTTCACCTATGGGGATGAACTAGATATAGGCATTGAAGATATTCTTGATGATGAATCTGCAACTATCGGTGTTCTTCTTACAGCTGGCGTAAAAAGCTCTTGGGAAACTCAAGAAGGAATCAGACAAACTGGTGATATTCAAGCTCAAGGAGATGGGACTTCAATAGTTATACGAGGCAATGATAAGACATTTAAGTCTACTTCAAATGATGTAACTTCATATCTTATGGCTGTTTCAGGTATTAAAACAGACTCTGCAGAACTTAAATATACTGGCATGTATATTCATAAAGGTACAAAAGAGGCTAGAACCCTTCAAGGATATGATACCTCTGATTCAGGAAATGTCAGAGAAGATTTCACTGAGTTTTTTGAAAGAGAGCTTATAAATCACCAACTTAACTATAATTATCTTTTTCAAAATAATATGGAGCTTGACATAAGGCTTGCTGGTGGTGATGCTTCAAGATATGCACCATACGAAAGAGTAGTCTTCTATGAGGATACTGATGATAGAGGCTTTTATCGTTACGATGTAAATACCGGCAGAAATCAAACACAGTTTAGTTATGTAAATGATGATAATGAGAATTTTGGTATCGATTTAACATTCCCATTACAACTTGGAGACCAGGAAGTAATTATAAAGACAGGGTTTGATCAATCAAATAACTATAGAGACGCACAGGTTAGAAGTTATAGATTTTTAGCTGAGGGTGGACCAATACCAACCGATGGATTAGACAACAGAATTGATTATATATTTGAAGATAAAAATTTTGATCCATCAAGATTAATAGTAATTGAAAATACTGCAGCTTCATCGCCAGCAGGTTATCAAGGCGATTTAGAAATTTCTTCTTTATATTTCAACCTAGATGCTTATTTAAATGAAAATTTTAGATTGGCAGCAGGCTTAAGGTTCGAAGACGGCGAACAAATGGTAAACACTTATGATGTATTCCAAATTGTTGACAACAATATAGAGAAAGTTATTGATGAAGATTACACTTTACCTTCTTTCACATTAACTTATTTACCTGAATTTGATGAAAATCTTCAAATAAGATTTGGTCTTTCTCAAACTATTGCGAGACCAACATTTAGGGAGCTATCCCCAACATTATTTATTGATGTTGATACTGATAGGGTTATATCAGGTTCGCTATACTTGGAAAATTCTGAAATAGACAATATTGATTTAAGAGTTGAATATTATTGGGGATTTAACCAGTTCTTAACAGCAGGCTTTTTCTTTAAAGATATTTCAAAACCAATTGAAGAAGTTGTAAATGAATCTGGTGACTTAATCATTACTTCATATCAAAACGTACCTTCAGCTGAAGTGACTGGTTTTGAAATTGAGTATGAAAGAATTTATGAAGATCTATTACCTGATTCAAAATGGGGTAGCACTAAGGAATTTATTTTTAAAATGAATTTTACTGCTACTGATTCTGAGGTAATTTACAGTGATACGGATACTTATATAAATACACAAGGAAGAGAAGTTAATGCTGCGAGCTTGTTTGCAAATGGAAGAGATACAAGACTTCAAGGCCAATCTGAAGAAATTGCAAACCTTCAACTTGGATGGGACGATTTACAAAATGGCACTCAAGGAACACTCATAGTTAATTATGTAAGTGACAGAGTTAGAGCGAGGGGTATTGACGTTCTTCCAGATATATATGAGGAACCGCCACTTCTAGTAGATTTTGTATATTCCAAAACAATATCATATGCTAGCAATGATTCTGATTTGAAGATATCACTTGAATTAAGAAACATCCTTGATGAGGAGTATTATGCTGCAATGGCGGATACTGTAATATATGATCAATATAATCTTGGAACTTCATTATCTTTAGGCTTTAAATTAAGTTTTTAATTTATATATTACAAAAATGAGCTACACTAAGTAGCTCATTTTGATTATGAATTTTATTAGATTTAAACAAGTGATAATTATAATTCTGGCTATTCCTGCGCTTTATTTTTTATGTCTTTTATTTATTTCTTTTACTAATAAACCACTAATTGAAAATATAAATGTGCCAGATATGACAAATTTTGAATTTCAAAGTAATCAAAATGACATTCGGGATAACAATAATCAAATTGAAAGTCCCTTAACTTTTGATTATAAATTAATTGGTTATAGAGCAGGATCAAATAATTCTTCAGTAATTTTAAAAAAAGGCAACAAGGAGTATGTGGTTTCAAAAGGTGAAAAACTTGAAGGAGTATATGAGTTAATTGAAGTTTCAAAGGATGAAGTAGTATTTCGCAAAGATAAAAAATTATATAAAATTGAAAATCTTGTTGGGATTAGCTTATGAAATATAAATTTGTAACTAAATACACATTAATAACATTATTTATTGTTGCACAAAATTTATATTCCCAAGATTCATATATTTTGAATTATGAAGATGTAGATATTAGAAAAGTAACTCAAGATATTGCACAATTTTCAAAAAAAACTATTATTCTGGATCCGCGAGTTAAAGGAAAGGTAACAATATATTCAAATGCTAATCTAGATAGCAATCAAATTTGGGACGTCTATCTAAGAACTATTCAAGTGAATGGATTTAGTGCGATTTCTGAAGACAGTTTTGTTAGAGTTGTTCCTGAAAATGAAGCTACACGTGATCAGACTCGAGATTATTCAAATGGAGGTGGCTTTGAAACAGAAGTAATACCTTTAATAAATAGATCTACCGAAGAAATTCTCCCAATGATAAAACCCATTACTGGTAGACAATCTCATTTATCCAGTATTCCTTCAGTAAACTCAATACTAATCGTTGATCGAGCTAGTAATATTGAAAGGATTAAAGAATTACTCTCAGACTTAGATAAAAATAATACAGCTAAGATATCTATAATTAAGCTTGAAAACTTATCTTCTATTGAGGCTGTAAGAATTCTTGACAGATTAAAAGCTCAAAACAATCCAACAATAAATAAATTTATTGCAATTCCTTTTTCACCTTCAAATTCAGTAATACTATCTGCTAATGATTTAATTACCAGAAATATTATGTCCACTCTAGATTCATTAGATAAAGATATTATGTCAAACGATTCTATGGATGTTATATACCTTAAATATGCTCAAGCCTCTGATATTGCTGGAATCCTAAACTCAATATCTGGAAGTTTTATAAGTGATATTGAAGGACAAAAAACAGTTATAACTCATCATGAGAAAACTAATGCCCTTATTATTTCTTCTGCAGAAGAAAATCTTAACTCCATTCGAAATATTATCGCTAAATTGGATATAAGAAGAGCTCAAGTATTGGTTGAGGCAATTGTAGTTGATCTTTCTGAAACTGCTGCCAGAAGACTTGGAGTAGAAGCAATTTATTCAGGTAATGACGAAGATAGTATTCCAGTTGGAATTACAAGATTTTCTGGTTCTGGTGCAGACTTGCTTGCAATTGCTGGTGCAGCTGACGATGAGCAAGACGTCACTTTGACAACAACGGCAATTTCATCTCTTCTAAATACTCAAGGCCTAGTAGCTGGTTTCGGAGATCTAACAAAAGGAGATGATAATTTTGTTGGAATTTTAAATGCAATTGCAGATGATACAGATTCAAATATCTTATCGACTCCTTCAATTCTTGCTATGGATAATGAACCAGCAAGATTGTTTATTGGTCAAGAAATACCAATAACAACCGGAGAAAGTCTAGGAACAAATAATTCAAATCCTTTTAGAACAACATCAAGACAAGAGGTTGGAATTGAATTGGAAATAACTCCTCAGATTAATGAGGGAGCCTCAGTGATTTTAACAATTAAGCAAGGTGTTTCAGGTATTGCTGGAGTTGCTCAAAGTGGTTTAGATATTATTACAAATAAAAGAGAAATAGAAACAACAGTTTTAGTAGATAACAATCAAATAATTGTTTTAGGTGGACTAATAGATGAAGATGTTCAAGAGGTAGTCTCCAAGGTTCCAATTTTAGGATCCATACCTCTTTTAGGAAGGATTTTTCAATCATCTTCAACAAGTACTAGTACAAAAAATCTAATGGTTTTTTTAAAACCAACGATTCTTACTGATTCAGATTCCGCAAATGAGATTTCACTTGAAAAATATAATTATTTTAAGGCTGAACAAGAACTTAAAGATAATATTATTATAGATCTTACTAATCCCAAAGACTAAAAGTGAGTAACTCGATTAAAGAAAATATAAATACAGATATTTTTCCATATGATTTTGTAAAAGAAAATGAAGTAATTGCTTTTCAAAATGGAGAAGGGATTGTAGTCTCATCGCCAAAACCTATATCACTTAATCTTTATCAAGAAATTCAAAGATTTTTAAATTCTGATTTTAGATTTGAGTTATGTGATTCAAATAAATTTAATGAAATTCTTACTAATTCATTCACCTCAAGCGATCATCAGAAAAATATTTCTGAGGAATTAACTGATGAATTTAATCTGCAAGATTTTGCAGGAAGTATCAACGCTACAGAAGATCTTTTAAGCGGAAATAATGACGCGCCAATCATCAAGCTAATCAATGGTGTTATCAGTCAAGCAATTAAAAGCAGGGCATCTGATATTCATTTTGAACCCTATGAAGATTTTTTAATAATACGTTTCAGGATTGATGGCATTCTTAAAGAAATACTTAGACAAGATAGTAAGATTGCATCAATTCTCATTTCAAGAATTAAGATTATTTCTGGTCTTGATATATCGGAGAGAAGATTGCCACAAGACGGGAGAGTATCTTTGTCTCTTGGAGATAAAAATATTGATGTAAGAGTATCAACGCTTCCGTCATCATACGGTGAAAGAATTGTACTGAGGATTTTGGATAAACAAGCTGCTCAAATAAATATAGATGACTTAGGATTACCTGAGAAAATTCTTTCAAACTATAAAAGCTCTCTTAAAAATCCTGAAGGAATTATACTTTTCACTGGACCCACAGGTTCAGGAAAAACAACTACACTTTACTCTGGTTTAAGATATTTAAGTGATTCATCTCAAAACATTCTTACAGTTGAGGATCCAATTGAATATACTCTTCATGGTATAGGTCAAACCCAGGTGAATACAAAAACAGGCTATACATTTGCAAAAGGTTTACGAGCAATTTTGAGACAAGATCCAGATGTGGTTATGGTTGGAGAAATGAGAGATATTGAAACCGCTCAGATAGGAATTCAATCTAGTTTGACTGGGCATCTTGTTCTATCAACCGTTCACACTAATAGTGCGGTTGCTGCAATAACTAGACTCAGAGATATGGGAATCGAGTCCTTTTTACTTGCATCAAGTTTAAGAACAATAATCTCACAGAGACTTGTGAGGAGGCTATGCTCTCATTGTAAAATTGAAAATAAGCCAACTTCAGAATCTGTAAATATATTTGGACTGGATAAAAATAAATCTGTTTTTTCTGCAAAAGGATGTGATCATTGTAATCATACTGGTTATCAGGGAAGAATTGCTATTGCTGAATGCATTCAAATAGACAAGACTTTAAAAGATTTAATTCATAATAATGCCTCTGAAAATGAAATTTCAGATTATGTCTTTAAAGATAATCAATCTATAGATAAAGCTTCAATTGACCTAATAGTAAGTGGAGTAACGTCATGCGAAGAGATAATAAGAGTAAATAATATAAAAGAAGATGCCAGCATATAGTTATACAGCTATTAATAAAGTTGGTACTAAGAAAAAAGGCATTATCAGTGCTATTTCAGAGAGAGAAGCAAGGAAGTTAGTAAAAGATCTTAATTTAACACCGTTAAAAATATCTGAATCTAAAAATTTAGGCAAGACTTTAAGAATTAAAAATAAAGATATTGTGCTGATGACTAGACAACTTGCGACATTACTCGAAGCTGGCACACCAATTGTGGATTCAATCGATATCACCGCAAAACAAATTAGAAATAAAAACTTAATACAAGTTTTGTTTAACCTCAAAGAAGACTTGGTACAAGGAAAAAGATTAGGCAATTCAATGAAAAAATTTCCAGGCGTTTTTTCAGATACTTATATATCAATGGTCTCAGCAGGGGACTCTTCAGGTAACTTAGATACTGTTTTTTCAAAACTTGCTGATTATCTTGAGGAAAGCGCTTCAATAAGACAAAAAGTAATATCAGCTTTAACTTATCCATTAATTTTGATTGGATTTTCCCTTATTGTAATTATATCTTTGCTTGCTTTTGTTCTACCTCAAGTCGTCAATCAATTCATTAAGGCGGGAGCCGAGCTACCATTTATAACAAAGTTTTTAATTGGAATCTCAAATAATATTATTCCAATATTAATAGTAGTACTTTTTTTTGCTGTAGGCCTATATTACCTTTATAAGAAATATACTAATAATAAAGATAATAAGATATTTATTGATAAAAAGATTCTTGCCATTCCATTTTTAGGTAACTTTATTCTTAATTCAGAATTAGAACGATTTTCCAGTACTATGGAATTACTTTTAGCTTCAGGTACTAATCTAGATATAGCTCTAGGGGAGTGTTCAAAGATTTTCAACAATCAATATTTATCTAATATTGTTATGAATGCCAAAAATGATGTGATTGAAGGAAAAGACTTTATAGCCTCTATGAAATATGGCCAAGTTTTCCCAGATATTTTTATTCAATTGATTTCAAGTGGTTACAGGTCTGGTAATCTTGAGAAGATGTTTAATAAGGTTTCGAATTTTATGAAATCTGAAATTGAAAATAAAAGGTCTGTATTTTTATCACTTTTAGAGCCAATAGTAATAATTTTTATGGGTGGATTTATTATGATGATAGTTCTAGCTATACTAATACCAATTATGCAAATGAATACATTAGCAATATGAAACTAAAAGATAACGAAAAAGGTTTTACACTTATAGAATTAATGGCTGTTTTGGTTATTCTAGGTATTTTAGCGACAGTTGTTGTTGTAAGTGTAGATCCAGTTTTTCAAAGAGCGAATCTTGAAAAAATTAGGGCTGATATGGCAAACACTAATAAAGCACTCGAGTTATATAGATTTAACGAATTGTCTTATCCTTCTACTTCACAAGGTTTAGATGCTCTAGTAAAACCCCATTCTGAATTAAAGAATCCTTTTTTGTATCCTCAAGGTGGTTATATATCGGCAATTCCAAAAGATCCATGGGGAAGAGAATATATCTATGAATATCCTTCAAGACGCACTCAAAAATATGATTTATATACATTAGGTGCTGATGGCATTGAAGGAGGATCTGGTGAGGATGCTGATGTTGGAAATTGGATGCAACAATAAAAGATATCGATCAGGTTTTACTCTTATTGAAATACTTGTCGTACTGATTATTATTGGAATAACATCAACATTAATTACCTTAAACTTTAGCACGTTTGATTTAATAGAGAAAAAAGCTAATTCATTTCAAAAAACTGTAAGCTATTTAACGGAGGAAAGTATTATTACAGGAAAAATTATTGGCTTATACCTAAGTTCTGATAATCAATTTGCAAAGTATCTTACAGAAGAAAATCAAAACGAAATTGATTCAAGTTACAAAAATACTTTTTGGTCTGATACAACTTCACTTAGGAAAACATTTAAATTTGTAGATGGGTCAATCATAGAACTTGATAATCAAATGCTAGATAAACCAGTAATTATTTTTTACCCATCTGGAGAAAACTCTGGCGGTCAAATAGATATCTACGGCCCACAATATATTCAAAGAATAATTATTTTTAGCAATGGAAAAACTAAGGATGAAATTATCAGTTATTAAAAAAGGGTTTAGTTTAATTGAAGTAGTTGTTGCTTTATTTATTTTAAGTATTTCGGTTATAACAATCTACAATCTAATAATTTCTACCTCAGTTTCAAGCTATGACCTTGAACAGAGATATTTGGCTAAAGAGGTAGCAAATAATCACATTGCACTTTTAAATACAATTGAAAAACCTCTAAGATCAGGAAACAGAAAAGGTGAAATGATTATGGGAGGTCAAAATTGGGTTTGGGATGAAGAAATATACGATACTTCAAATGAAGATTATTTTGAATATGAAGTACGTATTAAGCTTGCAGGACAAGATAAGTATATTTATTCAACAAAAGGTTATTTAATTAAATGAAGAAGGGATTTACTTTAATTGAAATCTTAGTTTCTCTTGTAATACTATCTATGATTGCAGTCATTTCATCAAACATTCTTCAGTCCTCTATTGAGATTGAAAGAACTTCTTCAGAGCGTCTTAAAGTATCACGCTCATTAAATTTATCATCAATAATTTTAAAAAGAGACATAAGACAAATTATAAATGTGCCACTAAGAGATAATTTTGGAAACCCTATGAATTTAACATTTTTAGGAAGCAATCTTGATAAAAAAATATCTTTTAATACTCAGATTAAATCAATTTCAAATAAGATATCGCCTGTAAAAAGAGTTGAGTATGGTCTTGAGAATAACAATTTGATTAGAAAACAATTTTTTTCATCAAATCCAATAAATATTGATGAAAGCTTCAAAACAAATTTAATTGAAGAAGTTTCTGAAATAGATATAAGATTTTTGCATGAGAAAATGTGGTATCAAGAATGGCCGGTCGATCCAATCACTCAAAGAAAAATTCCAGAATTAATAAAGCTCGAGTTTACAAAAAATAATAAAGAATACACATGGATAATAGAACCAAATTTTGATTATGTCTTCAAGTACTAAAGGAGTTGTTCTTATTTCAATACTATTAATAGTTTTGCTACTATCATCAGTAGCAATATTATTTGGAAATAAATATCTCTTATCTTTAAAAAGAGCACAATATATTGAATTTCAATCACTATCATTAAATGCCTTTAGAAACATTGAGGCATTATCAAAAGAAAAAATAAAAAAAGAACTTAGATTTAATAAAAATAAAATATCAAAAAACAATCCTCTTCTTAAAGAAAGCTTTTATTATAATCTTAACGGTGCAGATATTGTTGTAAGAATCTCAGATGCAAGTAATTGCCTAAATATAAATTCTATTGTTCTTATCGATAATGGTGAATTCGTTGAAAATAAAAAATCTACGGCATCAATCAAAAAAATTCTCTCACTAGAAGAAGTAGATAATAATGTTATTGAAGAGATTATAGATCAGGTCATTGACTGGATTGATTATGATTCAAATCCAAGGGCTAATGGTCTTGAGGATTATTATTATTCTGGACCACTTCATAATCCAAAAGAATACACTGGAATGAGATTAATGGTTTCTATAGAAGAGTTAAAAAGTATCCCAGCAGTGAAACAAATTGATTGGTCAATAATGCAAAAAAATTTTTGCGCTCTTCCTGAAGCTAATCAAATATCAATTAACATTAACACCCTCAATATAAATGACGATTATTTATTGAGCTCTTTATTTCCAAATATATCTTTACAAGAGGCTAAGTATATTTTGGATAATATACCAGATTCAGGTTTTGACGATTTAATTAACTTCAAGAATAATTTTCCTGATATGAATTTTGAGGACGCATATGGAGAAATTAAATTTAATTCAAATATTTATGAAATTAATACAGAGATTAATTTTGAAGATTTTGTTTCATCCTCTATAAGTAAACTAATTTTTGAGGGCAATAATAATGGTTTTATTATCTCAAGAATTTATAATGGAATTTGATGAGTACGATTGTTGCATATCCAGATAATTTAAGTTTCAGTAATGGTAAATATCTAGCTAATTTCATGTCAGATATTGATTCATTTATCGTTGACGATATTTCAAAGAACGAATTTTTCATTTTTGATAAAAATGGTTTTGTAATTAATAAAACATTGTATGAAGAATTAAATACCATATTAAATTCATTGAATTGTAAAGTTCTAGTTTTGCCAGATTATTTTTTAAATAGACAATACGGAAAAGATACCATTACAGAATTTAATAATAAGTTTTTATTTTCCTTCAAAAATGGCACAGGTAGTTCAATTAAACATGATTCATTAAATCAATATATTGAAACAGTGAAAAATAACTATCCAGATTTTGATCCTATTATTTATTGTGATAATGATGTGAAGGCCTTGGAAATATTTAAGACTAAAAAGGAATTTAATGTATCTGATTTTGTTAGCAATAAAAATGCTAAAGAACTAAATCTATTTAAGTTTGAAGTCTCTATTAAAAATATTTTTAATAAACTTAATTTCACAAGAATGGAGTTATATTTATGCACATTTCTAATATTTTGTTCTTTGTCTCTTCCTTATTTATTTTTATCTCAAAATAATAAGCAAATAAGCATATACGAATCAGAAACATTTAATATTTTTAAAGCAATAGATAAAAATACTAATAGAGTAGTGACCCCAAAGATTCAAATAGATCAACTAATTAATCAAATATCTATTACTCCATTAGCAGAAATAGAAAACTCTAGTTCGAATTTTAGTAATTTTAACTTTTTGGTTTCTCTTGGTGAAAATTATCTTAAAAGTGTAGATATAGATTTTAATTCAAATGAGGCAGTACTATTTTTAGAGGGGTTACCAGAGATTCAATATCGATTGATTAAAAATACTGTTGGAAGCTTAAATGTAGAAATTATAGATGAGAATTTAGCTTCAAATGAAAATTTGATTTCTGGTGAGATTAAGATTGGATTTTTACAATGAATAACTTTTTGAGTAGCTTAAATAATAGGGAAAGAAATTTAGTATTGGCTACTTTATTAATGGTTGTTACATTAATATTATTTTTTATTTTTACTAATACAATTCAGTCCTTGAATTTTTCATCAAAAAAACTTGAAAAAGCTAAATCTGATTATGAATACGTCGTTCTAAAAGCTCAACAGCTAAGTAATTCATTTATTAATCAGTCAAATGATCCTGCTGAAATCAAATCATTTATAGACAACTCGATAGATTTAGATATAAAAAATCTTCAAGTAGATAATATTGATAATTATTTAAAAATTTCTTTTGAAACTAAAAATTTACAAGAATCTTTTTCTGTTTCAGATAAGATAGCGTTTATGTTAGAAAAAGATTTTAGTAAAGTTACTTATTCAAAAAACGAAAACGGATCTTTTACAGAGCTTTTTATAATCAATCTTTAAAGAAATATTTATAAACTATAAACGCTATAATTGATCCGATAATCTGTGCTAAACCAAATGAGAAAACATTTTCGGGGCTTATACCAGCAAAGCTGTCAGAGAACATACGTCCAATCGTGCCGGCTAGGTTTGCAAATGATGTAGATGATGTAAACCAATATGCTGCACCAATATATGATGCAACAATTAATGCAATTTTATCTTTATTTGAAATTAATATAAAAAATACCAACCCAAAAGTAGCAATAATTTCGGAAAGATAAATATTGAATCCAGACCTGTTTTTATTAGAGAGCTGAAATAATTCAACATCAAACATAATATTTGCAGACAAAACTCCAATGATTGCTCCTAAAATCTGCAAAAGTGTAAATAGTACAAACGTTTTAAAAGAAATTTCTTTGTTTAAAAAAAATGCTAGAGATACAACTGGATTAAAATGATTACTGTATGACTCAAATGATGAAATTAAGAAATAAAGAGCGAAAAAAGTTATAACAGCATTAACAAACAAAATAATTGACTCATCATTGGTAAGTGATTGACCCATTATTCCGGAGCCCACAACTGCACAGAATAGAAAAGCTGTTCCTAAAAACTCAGAAATATATTTATTTAATTTCATTTTTCATTATATATTGATATTTTTTTTGAATAAATTTCATGGAAAATTTTAACTGCAATTGAATCAGAGACACCCCATTTGGTTGATTGTATAGTTTTAATCTCTAATTTTTTTATAATTCTCTCATAGATTTTTAATCCAAAATCAATGACGTCAGCTCTATCATTTGCAAATCCATACTTGTTAATTTTTTCTTCTATTTCAAGATTTCTTAGATTCTTATATTTTTTTAAAAAATCATCAGATTTCATTTTTTTTAATTTATGAGCATTTAAAAAGGCTCTAATGTTACCTCCAAGTCCTATGATCTCTGTTATATCATTGAATTGCTTTAACCATTTATCCAATCTATCCCATTCTTTTCTCTTATCTTTTTTAAGCATTAATCTAACACCACCTAATTGAAAAGATTGAATTGAATGTTTTGGATTATTGTAAATATAGATCTCAGTACTTCCCCCACCAACATCAACATATGCTTTATTATTTTCTTTTTGTGCCTTTGGATGAAAACCTATTAACTGAGCTTCTTCAAGACCTGAAATTATTCGAATTGGATGTTCAATTTTATTTTCTATATATGTTCTTGCTTCTTCCGAGTTAGTGGTATTTCTTAATGCGCTAGTAGCAATAATTTCGTATTGATCAATTTTATCTTTAGTAAATTTTTTCTGATATCTTTTTAGCGTACTTACTAATTCTCTTAGTTTTTTATCAGATATCTTTCCCCCTTCAAAAACTTCTGCTCCAAGACGAATTGGGGAACGTATTCCATCAATAAACTTAATTGAGGTGGGTGTTGTTTCAAAAATCTTAGATTTTACTGCATTTGTGCCAATATCTACGGAAGCAATTTTCATTATATGTCGTCGCTATATTTGCTTATGATCATAAATTGCTCATATGAAAGGTTATCAAATTTAACTCCTTCTAGACTTGTTGAATAATTATTCAAAGACTTTGACCATTTTGCAGGCTTAAGAATCTTCTTCCCATGATATTCAGTTTTATTCAATAGATATCTTAGTGATGTTAACCGCGCAATCATTTTATTATTCGAATTAATTGAAACCCATGGACTAACTTCAGTTCCAGTTTTTTCAAACATCTGCTCTTTGTATAATGTGAAGGCGTTCCATTTAGTAATTACTTTTTCGTCATTTTTTGAAAGCTTCCAATACTTAAGTTCAGAATTTTTTCTTGCTTTCATTCTAATTTTTTGTTGATCTTTTGATAGTGAAAAATAAAATTTTGTTAATTCAACTCCATCACTTATTAATTGCTCTTCCCAATTATTAACTTTTTTCATAAACGCTCTGTATTGATTTTCAGTGCAATAACCCATAATGGGTTCAGTTATTGCTCGTGTATACCAAGATCTGTCAAGAAATGAAATTTGACCGCTATTTGGAATTACCTTTTTCCATCTCTGGAACCAGTGAGATGATTCCCATTTTGTTGGAATTCCTAGCTGAATGTAATTAAAATGTTTTGGCATTAAGTATTCTGAAAAGAATCTAATTGCTGTACTTTTACCAGCAGTGTCTCTGCCTTCAAATACGATACATATTCTTCTATTATTTTTAATTACATCTTCTTGAAGTTTCAAAAATTCAATTCTTAGTCTTCTTTTTTCTAAATCGTAAGATTTTGCATCAAGTTTTTTATAATCAGTTTGATCTAAATTTATAATTTTCATTTTATATTTAAATTAGATGACACCTAAAAGTTTTATATTCTTAACACAAATGATAACATTTAAGCGTAAAATTTTTTCTCAAAAATAATATGGAAACTCTATTCTTAAGCCCTCTTGCAATAGTAATTATAGCATCTATAGTTGGGTTCTTTATGGCATATGGAATAGGTGCTAATGATGTTGCAAATGCTATGGGAACTTCAGTTGGAAGCAAGGCAATTACTCTAAGACAGGCTATTATTATTGCTGCAATATTTGAATTTCTTGGAGCATATTTTGGAGGTGGTGAAGTTACCTCAACAATAAGAAAAGGAATTGTTGATCCAACAATTTATGAGGATGCAAATAAATTTATTATTGGAATGTTATCGTCATTATTAGCCGCAGGAACATGGTTAATTATTGCCTCAAGAAGAGGCTGGCCAGT
>LULK01000231.1_pt1 | contig 24801 bp, 26 predicted proteins | sample 728181 | NCBI WGS metagenome assembly LULK01 (sample SAMN03860291, study PRJNA289734) | marine metagenome | biome: seawater column; feature: ocean; material: water; isolation source: Red Sea water column Station 169 - depth 10m | place: Saudi Arabia: Red Sea | collected 2011-10-15 | depth 10 m | reverse complement strand
ATCTACTATAGACCCACTATTAGTAAGATTCTCTGATAGAGAAAATGCTGTAGACTGGACACCTACAGCAACAAACTCAGCAGGTGGTGTTCAGCTATCTTCAGGTAGTTATATAGTTGGTGCTATAAAAACTAGACAAGAAATATTAATTTGGACAGATGTAGGCATAACTTCCATGAGATTTGTTGGAGCACCTTTTGTATTTACTTTTAATGAAGTAGCTAGCGGTATGTCTTTAGTATCACCTAATGCTGCAGTAACTATAGGAAACGTAGTTTACTTTATGGACAAAGGAGCTTTCTATGCATACGCAGGTGCTGCACAACGTATACCTTGTACAGTATTAGACCATGTGTTTAGTGACTTTAATGACTCTCAAGCATTTAAAGTTTTTGGAGCACCTATACCAGAACACAATGAAATCATATGGTTTTATCCAAGTGCTAATTCTTCTGAGCTTGATAGATATGTTATTTATAACTATTTAGAAAAGTCATGGAGCATAGGCACTACAAACGATGGCTTTACAAGAACTGCTTGGAATCCTGCATACTCAGAAGATTTTCCATTAGCTGCAGGCAAATTAGATGAAACAGATAATAACTATTTGTACTACCATGAGTTTGGGCATAGTGCTGATGGTTCTAATTTTACAGCTTTTATAGAATCTTCTGATTTTGACTTAGATCCAGATGGAGAAAGATTTATGTTTATATCTAGATTAATACCTGATTTGCAATATAGAGGAAATAGTGATGATGGCAGTACAGTTAGTGTGACTATAAAAGGTAGAAATTTTCCTTTAGAAAGTTTATCTAGTTTACAAACTATTTCAGTAAATCCTACTACCAAATTTGCTAATACAAGAGCTAGAAGTAGACAAAGTGCTGTTAGAATAGAAAATACATCTAATTCTTTTGGATGGAGATTAGGTGATATAAGATTAGATTTAAGAACTGATGGTAGAAAATAATGGCTGAAAAAACTAATATACCTTTACCTATAGCTCCACAAGAATATGATGAATTAAATGAATCTATAAATAGAAGAACTATAGAACAGGGATTTCAAGATATAAATAGTGAGGTAGGACTAGTAAAAAAAGCACAAGATCCGATAACTTCTAAAGCTATACGAAGACATCAATTTTTACTAATGGGAGCAAAACATGGCTGATAGTTTAAAAGTTTTAGCACAACTTGATCCTGCTGCTACAACCACTACAACTCTCTATACAGTGCCAGATAAAACACAGACAACAATAAGTTCTATTGTTGCTGCTAATAGAACAGGCTCTGCTATAACATTTAGATTAAGTGTTCATGTAGCAGGAGCTGGAGCTGATGATAAACAATTTGTTTTTTATGATAAATCAGTAGCAGCAAATGATTCATTCGCTATAGTGATAGGTATGACACTAAATCAAGCAGATGTTTTGAAAGTGCATACTAGTGCTGTCGATATGAGTTTTAATGTATTTGGTTGTGAAACAACTGAGGAAAGATAATGAAAGATAAAAATATAGAACAGCTTTTTAATATAGCAGGATATTACAAAAATACAGATGATATAGATACTGTTATATCAGACTTAGAAGAACGTATAGATTATGTCTTTGCCAAAGAAAAAGAGGCAAAAGAAGCTAGAAGTGCTGCGTCTGGAAAAAAGATAAATAAACCTTTTATAGTTTCAGATAAAGAATTTTTAGAAAGATACCCTATACGAGAAAAAAACTTACCTATAGCACCACCAATAACTGCAGTAGGAACTAGGATAGCTATGTCTAATGAAGATAGAATAAGAAATTTTTATTTTGATGATGATAATAAACCTATAAAAAGTGCTCTAGCTGGACCATTAGAGAATGTAGGAAGATTATTTGATGAAGATATGGGAGTACCACGTATTATAAATAAGTATAAATAAGTCTAGAGTAGACGCTATGCAAGAATTATTAAAAGTATTAAGAAAACAAAAAAATATAGAAAAAGAAAGTTTTCAAATGGGTGGTTTAACTAATATGCAATCAGATATACAAAATATAGCAGAGCAAGGTCGTTTTGGAGATAATATGTTAATGCACGTTAATCCACAAGAATTATCAGGATTAGCACAATTAGGAGCATTAAGTTATAACCCTATTACAGGGCTACCAGAGGCTTTTAAAGCAAAAGATTTACTTCCAGCTATAGCAACTTTTGTAGGAGGTCTATTTGGCGGTCCAGTAGGAAGTGCTGTGGCTTCAGGAGCAACTACAGCAATAGTAGAACAAGATGTTACAAAAGGAGTTTTAGCAGGTTTAAGTGGATTTGCTGTTGGTCAATTTTTAAAAGGTGCTGGAGAAAGTGCTCAGGCAAGTATGGAATTTGCAGAAGCTGGTTCAGAAGCTGCAAAAACAGCGTTAGCAGAAGGTTCTGACATAGTAGCAGAGTTAGGCACAGAATTATCCGATCCACAAAAAAGACAAATAGTTGGAAAAGCATTTCAAGATACAGCAGAATCTTTAAATAATTTATCTGCTACAGGTGTACAATTCCAACCTTCAGGAGAAGTAAGCAAGAATATATTTGCAAATATTAATGCACCAGTTCCTGAAATAAATCCTACTACAGGAGAGATTATAAGTAGAGATCCAAATGTATTTGATGTAACTGGTAGATTAGCAGAATCTGCCTCTAGACCAAGTGTATATATACCAGCAGCTGTGGGTGCAGGTGGTAGAGGTATTATAGAATCGCAAGAGGCTCTTCAAGCATATTTATCAGGTTTTGAATCAGAAGAAGAAAGAACTAAAAGATTGCAACAGCAATTTCCTGAAGTGCAACCTGTTTTATTTGGAAATTCTGGAGGTCTTACTTTTCAAGAAGGTGGCAATGTAAATGGTAGTGGAGAAGGAGGAGAAGGAGGAGAAGGACCTGACACTGATAATGTTACAGCAACACAAAGATTTCAAGCTAATATACCTATAGGTTTTATGCCAGGATTTAGTCCAGAGCTACAATATTTTGGTAATGTAAATCCATCTGCTAGTGAATTAGGTAGTGCATTATCCTTTTTTGAAGGAGATACAATAGGTTATCAAGGTGATAATCCATATGGCTACGGAAGAACTTTTCAAATTAATCCTTTAGTGGCAGAGCCTTTTGCTCCAACACAACAACAAAGTTATCAAAATTTTTATGGCGTTTCTGCTGGTTCTATCAATCCTAATTTACCTTTTAGTGTAGGACCAGTTGCTAACGCAGGAGCAATATTTGCACCACCACCACCACCGCCACCGCCAAGCGATCAAACACCAGCACCAGCACCAGCTCCAACTCCAGCTCCAGCTCCAGCTCCAGCACCTGCTCCAGCACCTGCTCCAGCACCTTCACCAACACCAGCTCCTCCACCTGAAGATTCAATCATAGAAGGTCCACCTGATGATACAGCTCCTGTACCAGCACCTGAACCAACACCAGCACCTGGTCCAGGAGATGAATTATTAGCAGACAATTTTATTTTATCTGAAAATGAAAATTATCAAGATTTAGATTTTGGAGATAAATTAGAAATAGCTAGAAATTATGGTGGTATTTATTTTGATAGTGCAGGTAGACAATTTAAAATGCCTGTAAGTAGTTTTGAATACTATAGAAATTTTGGTATGAGTGATGGTAAAAGCACTAGTTTAAAAGAATTACCGCCAAAAGAAGAAAATCCAGGATTGCATAAATTACCAGAAAAAGTAAGAAATAAAATGGGCTTTATGTCTATGGGTTTATCTACTACTTTAATGTCTGATCCTTTAACACAGGCTGTAATCGCATTTTATTTAGGAGAAAATGTTGATGATATTGTTTTGCAAAGATTTAGAGATAAGTATGGAAATGAAATCTTACAAGATGTGCAGAATGCGGTAAAAAATGCAATTCAGTCAAATCCACAGACAGAGGGATTAATTCAAGGCAATAATCGTGGAGGCATGGAAGATGATATTGGTGGTATGATTGGCAAAAATCAGCCAGTTGGTTTATCTCAGGGTGAATTTATAATACCAGCGGATGTTGTTTCTATGATAGGAGATGGTGATACTAACTCAGGAGCTAAAGAATTAGAAAATATGATGAATGCTGTAAGAACAGAAAAGTATGGTACAAAAAAACAAGCAGAACCTTTAGATACAAATATTAAGGACATGGTAGTATGAAAGCAGTTGTAAGACCTTATCACAGACAAGATGTATATCAATGTATGCAAATAGCTAAAACATTTCAGGAAAATAGCACTTTTTCTAAATCAGGCTGGAATAATGAAAAGTTTTTTTCATTATCTAATTATGCTTTACAAGATGATTCAGATGTTTTTGCATATGTTGTAGATATAGATAGTAGAGTTATAGGTGCTTTTGTGGGAAATATTAGTGAATATTATTTTTCAAATGAAAAATTAGCACAGGATTTAGTAGTTATATTTTTACCTGAGTATAAAAAAGATTCACATATGTATTTAGATATTATTATACCTAAATTTGAAGAATGGGCTAAATCAAAAGGTGCTGTAGAAACTTGTATTGGATCTTCTACAGCTTTAAAAAGAAATAGATATAAAGATTATTTAAAATCTAAAGACTACAAAGATGTAGGATTTATTATGAAAAAGGAGATATAGAGTATGTGCGGAGGCGGAGGCGGTGGTTCACAAGCACCAACAGAAACAACTGTAACACAAACTAATTTACCAGAATACGTACAGCCGTATTTTGAGAGAATATTAAAAAGAGCTGAGGCTGAATCATTACAGCCTTTACCTACTTATGGTGGTCAAAGACTTGCATATTTTTCTCCAGATGAATTAGTTTCTGGAGCTATGACAAGAGGTTTTGCTACTTCAGGAACTCCAGCAGAGTTTGGTCAAGCATTTAGTAATTTAGAAAATGTTCCTACTAATTTTGGACAACAATATTTTGCTAGTTCAAGACCTTCAGAATACACTGCAGGTGTAGCACCCACAAACTTTAGACCAATAAATTTTGAAGAGGGCGTGAATAGATTTATGTCACCTTATCAGCAAGGTGTTATTGATATAGCAAAAAGAGAGGCTAGAAGAGAATCAGATATAGCTGGAGGTAGAATTGAAGACGCTGCCTCACAAGCTGGAGGTTTAGGCGGTTATAGAGAAGCAATATTACAGGCAGAAAGAGAAAGAGGTTTAGGTCAAAGATTATCAGATATACAAACTAGAGGTTCACAAGCTGCATTTGATAGAGCAGTAGCACAAGTAGGTGCTGAAAGAGCTGCAGATTTAGCTGCTAGCAGATTAGATTTAAGCGGTTTTCAAATAGGTGAACAAGCTAGACAAAGGCAAGAACAATTAGCACAGCAAGCTTTTGCCAGAGATGAACTAGCAAGACAGCAAGAAGAAAGAATGAGATTAGCAGGTTTAGAATCTGCTGGTAAATTAGGGATAACTAGTGCACAAGCATTACAAGATTTAGGAAAATCTAGACAAGCAGATAACCTTGCTAGAATTGCTGCATTGAGAAATCTAGGAGCACAAGAAAGAGCACTTAATCAAGCTGCTTTAGATATAGGTTATGAAGATTTTTTACGACAAAGGGATTTTACTGGCAGACAGTTAGGTTTATACAGCAATTTATTACGTGGTGTACCTGTAAGTCCAGAAAGAACTGTAAGTACTTTTGCTCAACAGCCTGGTTTGTTTCAGCAACTTGTAGGTGCTGGATTATCAGGATTAGGTTTATATAGAGGTTTATCATGAGTTTAATAGATAGAGCTGCTGAATTAGAAACTATGTCACAACAAGAATTAATTTCTTTAGTGAATAATCCATCTTCTATATATCCAGAGTTTATAGTTTTATCAGAAATTCAAAGAAGAAACATTAATAGAAAAAAATATGAAGCTGATTTAGCAAAACGAAATAGACCAGAAATGACTGTAGCTGAAATGAAAGTTGCAGAATTACAAGGTGGTATGCCAAGAGATCCCTTAGTCTCCCAAGAACCTTCCATGACTGGCTTATCGAGCATACCACCGACTTTAAACATGGCGGAGGGTGGTTTTGTAGGAATGCAACAAGGTATGTCTACGCAAGATATTCTTGATTTTATCGAAAATAATCCAGAAGTATTTTCTGAAGTTTCATATAATCCAAATTTTTTTCAAGTTCCTACATTTGGCGATACAGCTGAAAATATTCTGAGTGTGCAAGCTTCTGGATTACCAGGAATTACTAGAGAAATGGCATTAAACGATTCAACCATAAGTGTAAATGATTTGACTGAACAAGATATAGATAGCATAGATAAAGGAATAAATCCTTTTACAGGTGAAAGAGCTTTTTTTAAGTCTAATAATCCTAATATGCCTATTGTTATTGCTAATAATGCTGAAGAATTTGTTAATTTACATAATAAACGAGTATTAGAAGATAATACTAGAGAAGATGTAGGTGGTTTAACATATGAAGCAGCTAATATTTTAGATGTAGATCCAAAAAAATTATTAGAAGATCCAGTAGGCACAGGAATTGCAGGTTTAATAGCTTATAGAGCAGGTAAAGGTGCAGTAGGTTTAGGTAAAAAACTTTTTGATAAAATTCCACCAGGAACATTTACAAAAGTAGGTGAATTTATAAAACAACAAGGTCAAAAATTATTTACAAAACCTGGCGGACCAAAAACATTTGGTGGTTTAGATGATTTACGAGCATATAATCTTTTACAAGATGTAGCAAAAGCTTTTTGGCGGTGATGATATTTTTGAAAGATCAGAAGATAGAGAAATAAGAGAAGCAGACGAAGCAAATGAATTGCTAATAAAAAAACAAGAAGAAGAAGATAGAAAACGTAAAGAAAACTTACAAAAACGATTAGTAGATTTAACTGGTGAAGATGTAGTTATATCTGATGATTCTAATCTTGTAGGATTAGATGATTTAGTACAAGCAAAAAATCAAAGAAATAAAATGATGACTGATGACGATAGTCTTTTAATTACTCAATTAGGTGCTGTAGTAGCAGGTTCTAGAAATTTATCAGATTTTTCTTCAGGTTTAGCTGCAATATTTGAAAACAGAAGAAAAGAACAACTTGACAGAGAAGAAACTAGAGCTACTAGAGAGACACAAGAGATACAAAGACAATTAATTCAAGCACAAATAGAGCAAATTCAAGCAAATATAGAAAATCAACCAAAAGAAAATTTACAAAAGTTAGGTAAGACAATTTTTGATTATATGGAAATGTTTGGAGAAGACGATCAGTTTTCTGCTTCACTAAAACTTATAATAGATAGGCTTTCTGTATTAGAAGGTATTCCTTTGGGTGTAGATGAATTAAGTCAATTTGAAGCAAATTAAATAATGGAACAATTTACAGTAGCAGGCAAAACTTACAATGTGCCTAAAGATCCAAAAGAAAGAGAAAGATTTGTTCAGCTAGTAAAATCTATACATGGTGTTGATGTTGATCAAACTAGTGTTTTAGGACAAATAGCAGAAATACCTAAAGGTTTAGCTAGAGGTGCTTTAGGTATTGCTATAGATGTGCCTTTAGGTTTGTCATCTTTATTAGATGTTGGTAATGATGGTCAAACTACAACTTCCTTGCGTGAGGCTAGTAGAAGATTAAGAGAAGATAGTCCTTTTGCAGCAGCTAAAGGCTATGAAGATACTTTTACAACAAAACTTTCTGAAGGATTTGGATCATTTGCTCCTTTTTTCGGTGCAGGTTTAGTAGGTAGAGCTTTAGCACAAAGAAAGTTAGTAAGTCCTATTGTAGGGCAGTATGGTTTACCTGCAGCTATAGCTGTTCCTGCAGGTGTTTCACAACAAGCAGACAGAATAGAAGCAGCTAGACAATTAGGAGAGGATGTAGGACCTTTTGCAGAAACATTTGCTGAAATAGGCGGTGGTGCAGTAGGATTATCAGAAATTTTACCAGTTTCATATATTTTATCTAAAACTTCAAAAACTGCTTTAAAAAACAATGTTTTAAAAGAAAAAATAAAAAGAGCATTACTTAGTGGTGGTGTTGAGGGTGGACAAGAGGTTTTTGCTTCTGTAGCACAAGATTTAATAGCTAGAGGTTTATATAGTGACCAACTACCAATAGGTGATAGTCTTTTAGATGAATTTACTATAGGTGGTATAGTTGGTGCTACAACAGATTTTGTTTTAAATAGTTTTGCTGGCAGAAGAGGAATAGCTAATGCAGAATTTTTAGATAGAGAACAGAGAGCAAGAAATAATAGAGAAACAATTTTATCATCTAAAAAATTTGAAAAAGCTACAGAACAAGGAATTGTTTCAGATATATTAGAACAGCCTGATCAAATACCACCAGATATTCCTTTACCAGCAGAAAGGCAACCAGAACCTAATTTAGTTATTTTAAATAATACTAAAGGCACTTTTGATTTATACAATAAAGATACTAATGAATTTTTATTACAAGATATAGCTACTGAAGCAGAAGCTAGAGTTGAAAAACAAAAAAAATTAGACGCTTTTGCTGTAAATGATGTAAAAGCTGAAATAGAAAATGTTTTATATATATTAGGTTTACAAAAAAGTTCTACAGCTACAGAAGTTGGTAGCTTATTATTAGATAATAATTCTACTAGAGTTTCTCTTAAATCTTTATTTAACTTTAATCAAAGATTGTCAGAAAAAGATAGACAAAATTTATTAAAAAGTCCAAATTTTGAGAAAAATAAAAATAAAACATTTAGCTTTGAAGAAGCTGTAAAGCTTGCAAATCAAGGTAAATTATTAAATAAAAAAGAATTAAATTTATTACAAAAAAATTTAGCAGATACAGTATTTAAAAAATCTGAAGAAAATGGTTTAGGTTCTATAAGAGATGATAAAAATAAAGTAAATACTAGTGTTGCTTATATAAAAGATTTAATAGCAAGTAAAAATATAGATATAAAAAGTCTAAAAGATCCAGCTGTGCGTTATTTTGCAAAAGCAACTACAGGATATGCAGAAATTTCAAAAGCACCTGTAGGAGCAAAACAATTATTCATAGCACGCTTACATTCCCTCCCTAACTTTAATATAAAAGTACCTTTTCCTGATTTTTCCCCTAGAAAACATAATGCAGTAGATGTCGCTAATTTTGTGTCTAATTTAAATGATAATTTATTTACTTTAAAAGATTTACAAAAAATAGGACCAGAATCTATTAGGCAAAACGCTTTAGATCAAAAAATATTTTTAGAGGATTTATTAAATAGTGGTCGTGTAGAAAAAGTTAATGGTAATAAATATAGACTGGTTAAAGATTTTGCTTACAACATAGCTAGACGTGCTGAAGGCTTTAAAGAAACTCCTGAAGAGTTTGGCAATCGTTTAAGACAAGAAAATGAACTTTCTGAAGAGGCAATAAAAGATTTAGTAGAAAAAGAGCAACTAAAACAAAGTAAGTTCTTACCTCCTGCAGAAATTGTGCCAAAAATGATTAATTTTGATGAGGCTATAAAAAAAGGCAGACTTAATAAATTTGCTAAAGAAGTAAGAAAAATGTTAGACGTGGTTGGTTTGAGAGAAACTGGCATTGTTATATCTGATGAATTATTGTCTACAAGAACTTTAGTAGAAAAAGAAGATGGCACTATAGTTCGTGATCCTGAGCAGGCTAAAAATATAAAAGGAGAATACGATAAAAATACAGATATAATTTTTGTATCTTTAAATGCTATAAATCCTGATGGCACAGCTAGTGATTTAGAAATACAACAAAGAATTAATAAAATAGTAGATGGTAATGTTATAGAGGCTCTTAGAGAGAAAGATTTATTTACTGAAAAAGAATATCAATTTTTTAGAAATTACATAAGAAGAGCAAAAGTTCCATCATCTTTTGATAAAAATAATGCAGGTATTAGTTATTATCAACGTTCTTTGCGTAAAAATTCTAATAAAGCTGCAGAAATGCAAGCTTATGGAGCAGGTAAAGACGCTTTAGAAGAAATGTATGTAGAAAGTGCCATAGCAGATTTATATAAATCTAGGTTTTCACCTGCAGATGTAGCTCCAAAAGCAGAAAGTATTTTTGGCAAAGTAGAACAATTTTTTGATTTACTAGGCAAAGCTGTAAATCGTTCAGGTATGAAAAGAGCTTCAGAAATTTTTTCTATTATAGAGGAAGGAAAATTAGGTGCTAGAGAAAGAGGTGAAATAAGAACAACTAAGGAGTTAGATAGATTAAGGCTAGATGATGAATTAAGACCAATTTTAGAAATAGATGAAACTTTAGAAACAACAGAAGAAAAACCTGTAGAAGATGAACCTCTATTAAAAACAGAAATAGATCAAGAAACCAGTAGGAGAGTTAATAGGGGGCAAGTTTCGCCTATAGGTCAGGTTACGGAAATTACTCCTGATATGACATTAGAGGAAATAAAACCTCGTTTAAAAGGTGGAATATATAATCTTTTAAAATTAACTGATAAGCAAAAAGATCAAGACTATAAATATTTAATGGATAATATAGTTAATAAAACTCCTTTAGAAGTAGCTCAAATTTTATTTAAGAATGCTCCTAGTAAAGACTATAGAATCATAGCTAAAAAAATAGTTGATAGATTAGAACAATTTAACAAAATAGGTGTAAAAACATCTTTTACAGTTATAAAAGATAACAATGATGTTTTACCATTATTGGATAGCCAACACTACGGAAAAGGGCGTTCACTTGGTTTTGTAGCAGGTCCTGCTTCAAAAAATTCTTTAGCAGCAGAAATACAAAGAACAAAAAGTAATCAAAAATTTGCTTCTAGATTTGAAGAATTAACAGAAGCTTATTCAGGTTTTAGATTATATATTAATGATCTCGCATTTAAATCTGACGCTGTAAATTATGAAGTAATTTTACATGAATTAGTGCATTTAGCTACACAGGGTTCAACTCAGAGTGTGCGTACAGCTATATCTTCTATGAAAGATATTCATGAATATATGCTAGATACAGGCATTATAAAAAAAGTTGGCAATAATAATATATTTGAAGCTGATGAAAAAAGAGAGAATTTAGAGGGTTTAAAACCAAAAGTATCTAAAGATTTTATAAAGTATTTTACTGCAGATAGAGGAAGAGTTAATTTAAAATTTCTTGAAAAATTAAATATAAAAGGTGGTCGTAACAAAGTTCTTGTTGATTTTATAAATGTTACTGAACAAAGCACTGGAGAAAATATAAATCCAAATGATATAGGTAAAAAAACACAATATTTTACTGGTGTTCTTGAAAGATTTAAAGGAGTTAAGGATGATCTAAGACAAAAAATAGCTGCAGAACAAAATTTAAAAAAATCTACCGATCAATTATTAAAAATACAAAAATCTATAAAAAAAGGAGAATTAAGTTATTTATTGAATAATGCTAATGAAAATATTTTACCTTCTCTAAATACATTAGCAGCTATTTTAGAAAATGTTAGTCCAGTTGAAATTATTTCTCATTATGCTTTACAAACTTTAGAAGTTAAAACAAAACAAGAAATTTCAGAATTGATGTTTGCTTTCAATATGATACAAAATGAAAATGATAAACTGAAAGTTTTTGAAAAATTACAAGATCAAGCAGTTATTTTTTATAAAACTGGAAAATTTAATAGCAGAGTAAAAGCAAGATTACTTGAAAGTGGCAGATTATTTTTTAAAAGACGGCAAGAAGTAGAACAAATATTAGCAGTTGCACAAAAATTTAATCCTGAAGAATTTACTGATAAGTATATAGATAAAATTTTAAAAGAGGGTTTTAAACGTGATAAATTTAATTATAGAGGTAAAGATATACCTATTGCGATAGATGTTGATTTAACACCTTTAGCTTTATTAGTATCACAAGAAAAAGTTTCTGATGTTCTTCCAAATGGAGACATTAGAATGGAAAAAAAATCTGAAAGTAAACCTTTTGTACAGCCAGGAATTACAGCATTTAGAAAACAAAAACCTGATTTAGATTTAGCTAGAAAAGTAGAACAGCAAAGTCTTGAAACTATGTATGGTATAAGCGGAACATTTAATCAACTTATTACTGTTAGCCCAAGAAGAAAAGTCGATATGGATAATCGTGGTCATTATGAAATGCTGTTAAAAGAAAGAAAAAGAACATTATCTAATGAAGATTTACTTGAAGAATCTGTACAAATTCATGACAGAAGATTTGTTTTATCAAAAGGTTTTAATGGCAGTAATGTTCAAGAATTTTTAGCTGTTGGTCTAACTAATAGAGGTTTTCAGGGTTTATTAAAAGAAATAAAATTAGAACAACCTCTTCCAATTTCTGAAGAGAATTTTTTAAGTCAATTCGTAAAAGAAATTTCAAAACTTTTAAATATCCCTGCCGATACTAAAAATGTTTTTTCTAATTTTTTAATTTTAAGTGAAGCTTTAACACTATCTAAATATGCTGGAGGAACTTTAGGTTTACAACAGTTAGTTGGTACATTTGGTACGTATAAGAAAGCTAAAAGGTATAGTAATCTTGGTTCACTAGATCCTCCATCTAGTCAAAATGTTGAAATTGAAAGAAATTTGAGAAAAGCTGAATATGATGTTAAAAGCACACCTTTAGGTCAGATACCAACTTTTAATTTAAATGCTTCGGATATTGCTATAAATGCTGCGATTAATTTTAATAATTCTGCTGTTCCAGAACAAGATATTCCTTTACCAAAAAATGAAGCTGTTGTACCACCAGAATATGCACAACAAGTAAAAGATTTAGGTTATGAAAAACCTGTAAAAGTCTATGGTGAAAGATTAATAGATTATATCGAAAATCCTATAGCTAGTATAAAACAACAATTTTCAACTATAAGAACATCTATTATAGATAAATATGATGAAATACATAAAGATATTTTAAGACAAAAAACAGAAAATGAAGAAATAAGACAATTAGAAAATACTGCAGATAGTTCTGCTATAGCTGCAATAAGACTAGGTGAAAGATCAAGAGGTATATTTCAAGGATTATTAACTAATGGTTATCCAACTGCTTTAATAGATGGTCAAGAGGGAGCTACTAGAACACAGGCTTTAGAAATAGAAGCTAAATATAATCCTTTTGTTGCTCCAGAAAAAGCAGATGTAATAAATGAAACTACAGGAGAAGTTTTAAGAGAAGCAGGTAAAACTTATGGTGGTTTTATGCAAATTACTGCTCCTTTATATGCTGATCCTACTATTGATCGTGAAGCTATATTTGCTTTATATAGAAAATTAAAAAGAATAGATAGTTTTGATAAGCAAGGCAAAAAAATTACTACGCCAAGAACAGAAAAAATGAAAGAAACTATGCGTAGTATAGAAAAAAATTATCCTAGTGTAGTAGAAGTATCAAATAATTATGATAGATGGAATAATAAACTTATAGATTTTGCAGTTCAAAAAGAAGTTTTAAGCCCAGAAACAGCTAAATTATGGAAAGAGCATTCATCTTACTATCCTTTTTATAGAAAGATGGTAGATGGTGATTTAGCAGGACCAAACATAGCTGTTGGTGTATTACCTAATAATGTTTTAGGTATAAAAATTAAGGGTTCTGAAGATCCTATAGATACAAATCCTATAGAAGCTATATCAAGAAACTCTTTAGCAATATTAACTGCTGCATTGAAAAATGATGGGATAAAAAAATTAGTAAGAAATTATAGATTAGAAACTAAAGGTAAAGATGTTGATAGTGCAGGACATCCTAATACTATAGCTTTTTTTGAAAATGTGCCTAATGAAGCAGGAGTTATAGAAAATAAAAAAGTTTTTTATCAACTTGAAGATAAACTTGTCCATGACGCTTTAAGAGGTTTAGGCGGAGTTAGTACTGATGGTGTTGTTGGCATATTAGCAAAACCAGCCTCATTTTTAAGGGATACAGTTACTAGAGATCCAGGTTTTGTCGTTGTAAATATTTTAAGAGATACATTGTCATCTGCAGTTACATCAGGAGCTACTTTAGGTGGTGACGGATTTGTGCCGATTATAGATTCATTTAAGAATATGATGAAAGATGTTTCTGAACTAGAACAGTTTGGTATTGTAGGCGGTTATGATTTTTCTAATGATGAAGGCAGTATAAAAGAATTTATAGATAGAACAAGAAGACAGCAAGGATTATCACTAGACAATGGTTTATCTGCAAAAAATGCTTTTTTTAAAGTTTGGGATGGTCTTGGAGCATTAACAACTAAATCAGACGCTGTAACAAGAAAAGCTGTCTTTCGAGCTGTTTATAATCACGTAAAAAAGAATGGTGGTACAGAAGCACAAGCACAATCAGAAGCAGCTTATCAAGCTCTAGAAATAATTAATTTTGGTCGTAGAGGACTATCACCAACTTTTAGAATAATTACCTCAGCTATACCATTTTTAAATGCAAGAATACAAGGTTTAGATGTTTTATTTAGAGCATTTACTGGTCAATACTCTTCTATAGAAAAATTAGAAGCTGGTGAAACAATGGCTGATGTTCAAAATAGAATTATAAGAACTGCTTTTTTAAGAGGTGGAACGTTAATGTTAATTACTCTGATATATTACGCCTTAGTAAGTGATACAGAAGAGTATAAAAGTATGCGTAGAGAGGAAAGAGATGATAACTGGGTAATACCTTTACCAGGAGATATACCATCAGTAAAAATTCCTATACCTTTTGAAGTAGGAGCTATGTTTAAAGCTATACCAGAAAGACTTTTAGACGCTTCACCTTTAGGCAGACAAATAGAGGGAGATCCAACAGAATCAATAACAAGACAAGCAGGAACTTCTTTAAATATACCATTTTTTCAACCAGGAGCAGGCATACAAGTTCTAAAACCTATAGCAGAAGCTATGGCTAATAGAAATAGTTTTACAAATACAGAAATCGTACCCTACTATCAATTAAAATTAGAAAATGTGCTACAAACTCGAAAGACTACCAATAAAGCAGTAGAGGAATTTGCTAAAACATTTGGTTTATCACCCATAGTCACAGAGCACGTTCTTAGAGGTTATGGCGGAACTTTAGGCGGATATGTTTTAAATTTTGCAGACATAGTAGCTAGAGGTGTTACAGGTGAAAACTTAATACCTACCAACCTCAACAATCTTCCGTTATTAAGAAGATTTTTCCGTGATCCGAATATTTCAGGAGGAGGTCTGCAACAACAATTTTACGAATTAAGAAATGAAGTAGATACAGCCGTAGCTTCTATGAACAGATTAAGGGAACAGAAGAGATTTGATGAACTTAGGGCATACAGGAGCAATGTAAAAGGATTAAATGACGTTAGAGGTCGAGTGAGGGCTTTAGAGAGGTATTTAGACGCATGGCGAGATAGAAGAGATAGATTGTATGACAGAGATGACATATCTGCCTCTGTAAGAAATGATTTACTTATTGAACTAGAAGCTGAGAGAGATAGAAGACTAGCAATAGTTCCTGAATTAAGAAAAAGAGCTAAAGCTCCAATATTTTCAGGGCTTTAACCTTTATGTAAAAACAACCTTGTTTCTTCATCATATCCAAGACTTTTCAACCTATCTATTTCTTTTTCTTCTTTAAAAGGTTTAAGTCTAAAAAAACCCTCATGCTCAGGATATTTGGCATGAAACATACGAGCATAGAAAGATATGTAGTTATTGTTTATCTTAAACTCCCCACCTTGTGTTTCAATCTCTTCATTCCATCTTATACGATTTACTATTGCCCATTGAGAATAATTGTTTCTTCCGCTATTTATAACGTCTAAAGTATAATCTCTAAACTTTTCCCAAACCTTAGGATTATTTTTGTGCCATTCCCACCATTCTTCTTTTCTTTCTTGTAATATTTTTTCATAATGATCTATCAAAATAACCTCCCATTTTACGAACCATCATACCAATCTCCACATATCAGTATGCAATCCCATGCTACATACTTATATACAACTATTATTAAGAAAACTAGAAGTAGAATTATCCATTCTAGTACTTTTATTGTCTTTTTTATCTTCGCCATTTTGCATTTCTCATATTTATTTTATAACCCTGTACCAATTTAGGATATTTCTTTTTACTAAAAGACCTCTCACAAATCTTACAAATATCTAGGTACAACACCTCGTAGTCTTTTTGAAAGTGCCTATACAAAGTCAAATGTAATCTTTGTTTGCATTTTTTACACACTTTGCCTTTTTTTGTATCAAATTTAGTGTTATTCATCTTTCTCTTTGAAATCCAGGAAAAAACATAGACTGGTAAATATTTTTATTAACGGCAGGATATAAACAAAATTTATAATTCATAATGATCTCTTAAAATATTTTTTACATCTTCTAATAAACTTAGCTCAGATCCATATGCGTTTTCAAATCTTTTTTTATAGGGATGTCTGCTTATAGGATGTTTGTCATTGCCCTTTCTGTGATGTTCAAAACACAAAGGTAATACTTTTAAATGACTATCTTTTTTAGTTTTACCCTCTATATGATGTATTTCTGCTGGCACATAACCATAACCGAGATTTCTGCAAACAATACAGCCTATCTGAGAAACTCTGTCCATGTGCTTTCTTTCAGCTTTGTTTGGTGTCCTTCCTTTTAGTGCCATGATCTTTCTTGCCAAAGATACTATCCCAGTTTTTATCTATTTTCTTTCTGTCTTCAGGTCTTCTATTACTTCCTTTTGACATAACAAATAACTAGCAACAAATTGAATGAACTCAGTTAATATTTATTGCTAGTTAATCCTCCTATTCGCTGACAGCATATCTTCTACGTTCTTCTCTTTTATTTACCATTTTGGTTCGCCATTCTTCAAAACCAACTTTTATTGCTTCTAATTGGACTTTAGTAGATGTTAAAAATCCTTGTTTAACACCTACTAATAATCTAGCTTGATAAAGCTCTTCCTGATTTTCAGCATAATTCTCTTGCCCTGATACAGTTTTAAAACCTTTATCTATAGCTTGTGCTTTTAATTTTGCATTTATTTTTTGCACATCTGCTTTGCTTTTAAAGAGTTCGTACTCTGCTTTTTCTATTATAGGAGCAAAATTTCTTATCTTAGACATCCAACTTTCTTGTTGATCTTCTATCATTAAATTCTCCTTTTTTCTTGCATTTCCTCTAAACGTTCATCCCTCTCTACACCTTTTCTATGAGAGAGGTAATCTAATAGTAAATTATGAGCAGTAGTTTTAAATCCATCTTTAATTTTAGATAAGTCTTTAATTAAATGATCATATGCTACTTCAAATTCTAAAAACACCTGTGGATCAATACTGCTTTCTATGTCGATCACAGTATCTTTCCATTTTTGATATTTGTTATCAGGTCTTGTACTAAAATGGGATTTTGTCTTCATAATTATCCTGTTTCTTATTAGGCTCTGCGACCTCTTCAACAGCAAATTCATCCATAGGAGTATCTACAACTTTAGCCTCTACAGTTTCATCTTTTTTCTGTTCCACTGGTACGTCTAGTCTTGCATACTTATACTCTTTATCTTGCTTAGAAGTTCTATCCCAAAGTGCTATCCTAAGTTCAGCCTTTTCATTTTCCTTAACCTTAGTCACTAACTGTTTTAACAGTTCTGTACTAAGTTCAACTTTACCTGTCCAATCAGGTTGAGTACTTTTCGATTTAAAATCATTGATGTAAATCGCCCCATCACTTTGTATCTTTTCCATCTTTTTCCTCCTGTGGTAGTTTTGATACATAATCTTTTATAGCATTTACCATTTCTCTGTATATTTCAGGAAATTTCTTTTCCATAAAAGTAATATTCGGTCTGTTCTCTTCATTGAGCCACTGACCATTAACTTCTTCTTTAGTTTTAAAAAGTGTAAGACTAGAAATAAATCCATCTTTCCACATTTTAGCTCCCTCTTCCATTTGAGTTTCATTAGGAGCTAGTTTCCAATCAACAGTTTCTTCTTGTAAATCCTTACTAGGAGAACTGTCGTCATTTTCAGAATTTTTTCCAGGCTGCGTGGTCGCTGCTTGTGTAGAAATATTTGACTGGTCTAGGTTTTTACTAGCCTTCGCTGATTTGTCTTCTTTTTGCGTAGTGCTTTTTTGTTTTGGCACATCTTCACCAGCATAGATATGATGTCCAAGACCAAACATAGCCAAGCACTTTACCAAACATCTCATTTTTGTATCGCTTACCTGTCTAGAGTTAGGCTCAGTTATGGCATTATTTTTATAATCCATTACAGGTAGCCACATTTCCCTTACACAGTGACCTATTATTACTGTACAACGTACCTCAGCACTTCCATCAGGGTATCTAACATAAGGCACGTGGGTATTTTTATCTTCGTAAAAGTAGTATTGAGCATTAGGATAAACTTCCATGACTTTATCCCAAGCCCATGCCCAAGATAAAAAACTTAAACCCATTTTTTTCTCTACTTTATCTTCACAGTTTATGACACTAAGTTTGCTCCATATTTCACTATAATTAGGGCTATAGGCTGTTGGATCTTGTACTGCATTTACTTCATTATGTATTTTGTCGTTTATATTCTCACTACTCATGTACTGTCTCCTCGTCAGAACCCTCTAAAAGTCTGTCAAAATCTAACACACATGGCAAATATTCACTCATTACTTCGTATTTATGGTATGGCAGTGCTACTATAGACCTTACTGATATAAGCCTCTCGCCATCCCAGTAAGAGTTTATGCTTCCATTCCATTCACAATGATTGTAGTTCCAGTCAAGAATTACTTCTTGATATATTTCCCACTTTTCATCATGTGATAAAAGATTTTCCGAACTGGCTACTAAAAAGCCATCAGTATATTCATGGCTACCATCTTTGCAGAGGGTACTTACATAAAAGTAGAAATTATTTTCTACCAAATTATTTTTTGTATCATCCATTTTTACCTCCGTTAAATTGAGTACAAAATTCAGCAACTCCGCAGTAATTTCCAACACATCTTGCAAACTCGCCATGAGAATGTTCGATACTTATATCACTAGCTTCATTGCCCTTTACATATTTACTTGCTTCAGACATAGAATCAAAAACTCGCAAAGCAGTTTTTCTTCCTTTCTTTAGCACTCGATATGTGTCTTTCTTTTTCCATCTATCTTCATCCGAACACAAAGGCAAATTGCCATCAATGTCGAAGTTTAGGTTAGATGTTTGATGTTCTGATACTCTTTGTTCAATATATTCTTTTTGTTTTTTTGTTGTCCATAAAGGTATTTTTATCACTGATATTGCAGTAGAGGGATAATCACCTCCTCTTCTTTGAAGTTCTCGTTTGTTCCAATCTCTAGCTAATGCAATAATATTTAACTGGTCTATTTTTTTTCCTGTGTTCATATGATATAGCCAAGCATAGCAATTTAATTGTCTTTCCCAATCAATTTTGCCATCCTGTAAAGCTGAGATTATGCTCCAAACAGATGTAACCTTAAAATCTTTTAGTGTATTTTCATTAACTGACATACTATCAGTCTGCCCACTTACTACCCAATTATTTACAGGATAAAAAAATCTTTGCTCTGTAATGGTATCTTCTTGATCTTGATTTGCCCTCTCTAGTATTGTGTGTACTGCTTGCCCTAATACTTTCCATATTTCGTCTGCATAATCTGATGTTAGTTCTGTTTGGTGTTTTTTGTGTAAAAGTCTTATTCTTGGAGATTGTATTAAGCCTGTGACTGATATATCTGCATTGCCTTTAGAATAGCTATCATTTTCTATGGCTCTGATTATTTCTACTGGTATATTATGTATGTTAGTGTGTTTCAATCATTCCTCAACTAAAAGTTTTTCATGATAATCTTCACCTTTGTTGTGAACAGTTATCATCAATTTGCCTTCGTTGTAAAGATTATCTTGTTCTAATCTAATTTCTTTGCCCTTAAAATCTATCCAAACAAGATCATCAGACACTATTTCCATCTTAGGTTTATTCATCTTCTCCTCGAAAATAAATGAATCAGTTTCTTGAATTTCAAAATCTTCAAGTTTTTCAGGCTCGTTGCCATCTGCAACTCTTTCTTGATTGTTGGCTTTTAACCATTTATCAAGATTGTTAGTAGTGGCAACTAAATCTTTATTGCCACAACCATCATGATAGTAAATATTATATAGTGTCATTTCTATATCTGACATCATTATTATTCTCCTCCTTCTTTTTTATAGGCACAAACTACAAAATTATAGCCCTCTGCGTTTGTATCTAAATCCAACAGATCGGTAAGTATCTGTAAAACATTCACTTTATGTGCTTGATCAAAATCAACACCAAACCAAACTCCTTTAGGAACAACAGTCCAATTATTTTTCTCTAACTCTTTTTTAGTTATCATTATCTCCCCTTGTTTCTTTTTGCTCTCGCATATTTTTAATAATTTCGATTAACAAATCTGCAAAATCGTCTTCGTGAAATTTATCTAATAGTTCAACTATCATGCTTGTATTTGATCTCATTTAATCCTCCAAATTCCTACACCATCTGAAAGCGATCTAACACTAAATTTCTTTCTTGGATTTTTATGTGTATATCTAAGTATGTAATTTCTCAAAATTTTTGCCTCTCTAGATATATCTACTTTTGCAATATTAACTTTTAACATTTGCCCTCTTTCTAGCAAATCTAAATCAATATCATATTTTCTAGGTCTTCCTACGTTTTCAGGCAAGGGAATGCCATCTTTTATTTCAAATTTCACTATATTTATCTCCAATTAAATCAAGTCGCTTAAAATGATGTTAAATACAAGTTTAATTGATGTATTGATAATGTCAAGATAATGGTTTAGGATTTAGAAATGAATAAAGAATTGCAAAAGTTACAAGGAAGCATATTGAAACAAGCCATAAGGGATGTTGCAAGCAAAGATCCTGAAACTTCTCAACAAGCTTTATTTTACTTCAATACCGAAGATTTTGCTAGTTTATGCGAACATCTGAAAATGGATAAAAAAGGGGTTAAAGACAGCATTACCGAGATGTATGATTACCCTATAATATCACGTAAAAAAATAGCTAATAAAATATCAGGCATGATAGATAAACATTTATTTATGATAGAAGAGGATGAATGCGATTGCTGGCAATAGTAAGTATATACTTACTATATTTTAATAATAAGTATATACAAGTAAGTATATACTAGTAAAAAAAATAGGAGAAAACTAAATGAATGTCAATACAGAAATTGAATGTAGCACTAGAAATTTACAACACGGACAACATAAGATTAAATGTCCTGTGTGTCAAAGCAGTAGAACCAAGAATAAAGGAGATAGACCTCTATCAGTAAATAAGGATAATAATACTGTCGCTTATTACTGTCACCATTGCGGTGAAAATGGTATCGTTAATAACAATGTGTCCACAAAACTTAATATAGTGAAAAAACAAAAAAAGGTAGATGTGCCAAAACTAGAAAATGAAAAAGCAGTGCAATGGTTAAAAGATAGAAAAATATGTCCTGATGTAGCAAAAAAATCTGGATGTCTGGCGACAGAAAAAAAATATAAACCAGTCATAGCTTTTACCTATCCTGCAGATGATGGAGTTGAAGCTGTAAAATTTAGGACAGCAAATGGGGATAAATTGTTTTGGTGGGATGGTAATGCACAAAGGCTATGGGGTAATTTTACATATGATAAAAAATTAGACAATAAAGAGTTAGATTTATCAGATACTATCGTTGTAACAGAGGGTGAAATGGATTGCCTTGCAATTAGAACTGCTTTCAAAGACGTTGCAAATTTAGAAGTTTACTCAGTACCAAATGGCAGTCCAAACAAAATATCAGATAATAAAGTAGATCCTAGCGAAGATGGTAGATTTAAATACGTTTGGAATGAAAGGGAAAAGTTTGAGAACAAAAAAAGAATTATACTGGCAACGGATAGCGATCTCGCTGGAGATATACTAGCAGATGAACTTTCTAGAAGATTAAACAAGGCAAGATGTTATAGAGTAGATTATAAAGGCTATAAAGATAGCAATGAATTGCTAATAAGCGAGGGTAAAGATGTATTAGTAAAACAAGTCTTAGATAGCGAGCCAATACCATTGCACAACTTAAATACCATAGACAGTTATGCAGAAGCATTTCAGAGTTTATACGATAAAGGTATGCCTAGCGGTGTATCAACTGGATTTGCGAGTGTAGATAAACTTTTTACTCTTACAACAGGCAACCTTTACATTTTTACTGGTCATGCTGGGGATGGTAAATCAGCATTTATTGATCAATTAATAGTAAATGTAGGTCGTAATAATGGCTGGAAAACTTGCTTTTGTTCTTTTGAAAAACCACCGCAACTTCATAGTGTGCAACTCTCACAAATTATTACTGGTAAGCCATTTTTTAAGGGAGTGAACGAAAGAATGACGCAAGAGGAGAAAGATTATGCTGAAAGCTGGATAAAAGAACATATTCTTTTTCAAGATTATTTAGACGGAGATATGCCTACAATAGAAGCCATTTTAGAAAAAGGAGCAAGTGCTGTTATGAGGTATGGCATAAGAATATTAGTAATTGATCCATTTAATTTTATACAGACAGACAAACAATATGCTTTAGAAACAGACATGGTTTCAGATATGCTTACAAAAGTTCAACTGTTTGCCAAAGCACATGATTGCTTAGTCATGTTCGTAGCTCACCCAACTAAACCAATGGACAGAAGTAAAAAACAGATAGCTACTGGTGTTGATATAGCAAAATCTTATGCTTGGTTTTCAAAAGCAGACACTGGAGTAACAGTTTTTAGAGGAGAAGACGGAGTTCAGATACACTCTTGGAAAGCTAGATGGGGCTGGCAAGGTAAATTAGGAAGTGTTAATATGGATTTTAATTCTGTAAATGGCAGATATAAAGAAAAAGAAGAAGCAGATGACAACTTCGACTGGGAAATATAAAAAGAAGCTACATTTTAATGAGCTAGGAAATACTTATTTACACAAACAAAAGAAAATAGGTGTTGCACAGATAGGTCGTAGTAATTTAGGCAGAGCCATAGTTTACAATCAACATATAATAGATCAGTTATTTCTAGACAAAAAAATTAGTGAATTTGAACATAATGCTTGCGATAAATATCTTGGTTTAATTCACACATCAGGCACTTTTGGGATCACGGATTCATCTCCAAGAGAAAAAATATTTACTAGTCATAGTTTTTTTCAGCCTCCCAAATCTTTAATTTTAATTAAAGTACAAAGAGTGTTGAGAAAGTCATGTGGGGTTGAAAACGAAAGGGTGTTTTGGCACATAATGACAAGTGAGCCAAAAAAACTATCAAAGATCGAAGTATTAGTTTTAAAGAAATGTAGTCATGCTCTACTTAACTACTGGTATATAGATACTAATTCTCCTGTATCTTTGTTTCAGCAAGCGATTGCAAACCCAATTTAATTTGAGGTTTTTCTTTTACTAAAGAACTATTCTCTATTTCCTTAATATCTAAATCTTGTTTCTCTGCTTCCTTATGTATCATATGAATAATCTGTTTATTTAAAGACCGACTTTCTTTATGAGCCAAAGCATGAGCAAGTTTATAAGTTTCTTCACTACACCTAATGAATAAATTTTTTTCCATCTTCATCCTCGTTTTCTACAACAACTTTTATTTTGTCTTGAACTTTGCCTATGGCAACACTCTCTCTGCCTACTTGAAAATACTTTCCTGTTCGTAAAGTTTCTACAGCATAAGCTAAGGAATGGGCATTAGCTAAGAGTATAGGATTATCTAATAACGTCACTGCAAAAGTCATTGCTTCTTCTTCAGTATCAAACAGCCATACGTTATGTTTCCACTCTCCTACTGAAGCATATTTATCCTCAGTGTCCATTTCAAAAGTATGTCTAACAACTGCAAACATTTAAAAATTATAAATCATTTTGCAATCATAATGAAATATTTAACGTATCAGTATTCGTATCAGTAGTCGTATTAGTATTAGTATTCGTATTACGCACTAATTTCTTGCACGCCTGCGTGAAAAATATTTACTAGTTATAGATTTAATAAGCCCTTCACCACCTGAAATTTTTTTTAGCTACTAAACAGTGTTGGAATCGTTCTTGGGTGAGATAAAAATATTTATCAGTCATAGATTTAATAAAGCGTGCATAGATTTAATAAAGCGTGGATCTATTAACTATGTTTAGAATCACAAAAGCTCACAGCGAACACATGGGATCTCCTGCGAGAAAAATATTTACTGGTCTGCGTTTTTTTTAACGCCATACACGTTCATTGTGAAAGTAATTGTAAGGTTCTGAATTGAACCCTATTTATATGAATATAGGAAAAAACTTATTGACATTATAGTTACATAGTTTTAAATAATAGGGAAAATTAAAACTACTAACAAATATCATACATAAATACAAAATAAAATCAAACTTTTACAAAACTGAGAGAGTTGTCGATCAACAGTCACTCGATATATATAGACTAGACTAGTCCGAAGCTAGTTTATTTGGATTTAAGACTGCTTTGAACTCTAGCAAACTCAGTCTGCACATATTGGCTTTGTTGTTTATCGTCTGTTCAAACCCCTCGCTAAATGAGAAAAATCGGACTAGATACTTGCACTTTTTAAGTCGTCTAACAGTCAGTATCAATACTGTTAGGAAGACTAAAGTGCCAAACAGACCTCTAAGGCGTTGTTCATATGCTTTTTAATCTACTGACAACCTAATGTCTTCAATCTAAAGCAAACGAGGATTTATACTTTAATACCTATCCTATTCTCCGATAACCTTACAACATTGTTCCTAATAATATTAGGGGATTGATAAGAGAGTATGACAAGATTTATAT
>LULK01000404.1_pt1 | contig 24881 bp, 29 predicted proteins | sample 728181 | NCBI WGS metagenome assembly LULK01 (sample SAMN03860291, study PRJNA289734) | marine metagenome | biome: seawater column; feature: ocean; material: water; isolation source: Red Sea water column Station 169 - depth 10m | place: Saudi Arabia: Red Sea | collected 2011-10-15 | depth 10 m | reverse complement strand
CAATCGAATATCCCTATGATTGTTTTTACTCTTAAATCTTCTATGTAAATAATGTCTTTCATTTTCCTAACTCATTTAATGGCCATCTAGCTCTTGCCGAAGATATTTTATAATCCTGCTTGCTTGGTTTCATCATTGATCCCACAAAAGCAATCATAGCAGCATTATCACCACAGTATTTAAGGTCTGGATAATAAACTTTTATGCCTATCTTTGCCTCAAGATCCTTAAATTTAGTTCTTATATATTTATTAGCTGCAACGCCTCCAGCTATTATCACTTCGTTTCTATTTGTTTCATTAACTGTCTTTTCTATTTTTGCAACTAAAACATCTGTAACTGCTTTTTGAAATGATGCAGCTATATTTGCTTTAGTAGATTTATCCAGATTAGATATCTTTTGAACAGTATATAGAACTGACGTTTTTAGACCGCTTAAACTCATATCAAGTGTATCACTATGCAGCATAGGTCTAGGGAAGTCATAGGCATTTTCATTTCCCTCTAAGGCAAGTTTTTCAATATGAGGTCCACCCGGATAAGGTAAATCTAATAATTTTGCAACTTTATCAAAAGCCTCTCCAACAGCATCATCTTGCGATTGGCCAAGTATGGAATAATCGCCCTTCTCTTTGACATCAACAATCATGCTATGTCCGCCAGATACCAATAAACAGATGAAAGGCATTTTAATCTCTGGAAACTCCATCATTGGTGACATTAAATGTCCTTCAAGATGATTAATTGGTATCAAGGGAATATCAAGTGCTTCAGAAAGCCCTTGAGCAAAACTTTCACCAATTAGAAGTGCTCCTAAAAGACCTGGTCCTGAGGTATAAGCAATTTGATCTATATTATCTAATAGATAATCTCCAAGCGCATTTTTTAATACCTTCACAATTTTTGAACAATGATCTCTTGAAGCTAGTTCAGGCACTACACCACCGTATTGAGCATGCATATTAATTTGGCTATAAATAGATTCTCCTACGATTCCTTTCTCTGAATCGTAAATAGCGATTGCTGTTTCATCGCAAGAAGTCTCAATTCCTAAAGTTTTCATAAAAAAGTTTTGCAAAAATGTTAATAAAAGCCTAAACTACGCGTCACATTATGCCTTCAATTATTATAAAAGATACAGAACATTTTGATATTGGTTTAAGGAAATTCAAACGTGCTTGCGAAAAAGCTGCAATAGTTCCCGAAATCAGAGCAAGAGAGTTCTATGAAAAGCCAACTGAGAAAAGAAAGCGTCTCATGGCAGCTGCTGTAAAAAGAGCAAGAAAAACCAATAGAAAATTCTCGTTTCCTAGACAAAGATCTAGATAGTTTTGGCGCTTTTATCAGATATCAAAAATGACCTGAAACAAGCTATGCTTGATAAAGATAATTTTGTTAGAGATACGCTAAGGTTGTTTATGGCCGAAGTCCAAAGATTTGAAATAGATAATAAAGAAGAAGTTGATGATGCAAAAGCTGTACAAATCATTAACAAGATGATTAAACAAAGAAATGACTCAATTTCACAGTTTAGAAGTGGTGGTAGAGATGATCTTGCTGACAAGGAGCAAAGTGAGGTAGACGTTCTTTCAAAATATAAGCCAGAACAACTTAGTGAAGAGGATGTGGCGGTAAAAGTTAAAGAAGCAATCGCAGAGGTAAATGCAAGCTCTATGGCAGATATGGGAAAAGTCATGGGAATTCTGAAGTCAACATTGGCTGGAACTGCTGATATGGGAATGGTGAGTAATGTTGTTAAAAATGAGCTTAGTTAAAGTTCAAAACTATAATGAAAAGAAATCAGGACCGCCCTCTAAATAAACTCAGAGAAATCTCACTAGAAATTAATATTAATATTCATGCTGAAGGTTCAGTATTGGTTTCATTTGGTAACACTAAAGTGATTTGTACTGCATCAATTGAGCATAACGTTCCTAGGTGGATGAAGAACTCTGATGAAGGATGGGTTACTGCGGAATATGGTATGTTACCAAGATCTACAAATGAAAGAATGGGTAGAGAAGCCGCAAGAGGAAAGCAGAGTGGCAGAACTCAAGAAATTCAAAGATTAATTGGTAGGTCGCTTCGTCAAGCAGTAAATCTTAAATATCTTAAAGGCAAAACTATAAATATAGATTGTGATGTAATCCAAGCAGATGGTGGCACAAGAACGGCTGCTATAACAGGTGGATGTGTGGCATTATTTTTAGCTATTAATAATTATCATGATGATAAAAGAGCAATTAAATCTTATGTTGCAGCAGTATCACTTGGAGTAAAAGATAATAATGTTCTGCTTGATTTAGATTACTCAGAAGATAGTTCAGCAGATACTGATTTAAATATTGTGATGAACGATAAAGACGAGTTAATTGAAATTCAAGGAACTGCTGAAGATGTGCCTTTTTCAAAAAATGAACTTAATGATATGCTTAAATTAGGGAGTTCAGCAATTGCAGAATTAATTGAAAAACAAAAAGCCTGTATAGAATAAGTGAAAGATTATCAAGAATCATTCTTAAAATTAGCAATCAAATCAAAATCGCTTCAATTTGGAGAATTTACATTAAAGTCTGGTCGTTCAAGTCCTTATTTTTTTAATGCTGCAAATATGCTTAGCTCATGCAGCTTGTATGAACTTGCAAAATGTTATGTAGATGCAATCGAGGATAAAAATTTAAATTTTGACTGTATTTATGGTCCTGCATATAAAGGAATCTTTCTAGGATCAATTGTTGCAACTCTTTTTAGCGAACAGGGAAATAATTACCCTCTTGCGTTTAACCGAAAAGAAGAAAAAGGCCACGGCGAAGGTGGCAATATCATTGGAGCTAAACCCAATGGAAATGTATTAATAATAGATGATGTGTTATCTGCAGGAACTGCTGGCAGAGAGTCAATTAAAACAATATTAAATTTAGATGCCTCTCCAGCATGTTTTATAGTTGGCCTTGATAGACAAGAAAAAGGCAATTCAGAGATGTCATCTAGCTCAGAACTGAGTACTGAATTTAATATGAAAGTTGAATCCATTGTAAATCTTGATACTTTGATAGACTTTGTTGCAAACGATTTAGCGTATTCAGAATTCTTGCCAAGTTTAAATAAATATAGAGAAGAATGGGGAGCGTAAATGTTTTCTGGAATAGTTAAGGGTACTGGCAAAGTTTCTAAGGTTACGTCTAAAAAAGACTGTGTTTCAATTGAGATAATACCTCCTAATAATTTTAATACACGACTTAAAAAAGGAGCTAGCGTATCAGTGGATGGGGTTTGCTTAACATCTTTAGATAATGGAAAAACAAAATTGAAGTTTGATGTAATTGACGAAACTCTTGCAAGAACGAACTTAAAATTACTTAAAAAAAATTCTCTTGTTAATCTTGAAAGATCGATAACAGCCTCGACTGAGATTGGAGGTCATTTAATGTCTGGACATATACATTTTACTGGAAAGGTTAAAGAAATTATTTCTAAAGAAAATACTAAAGATTTTATTATTGGTTTCCCAGAAAAATTTAAGCAGTATATTCTTGAGAAGGGCTATATTGGGGTAAATGGTTGTAGTTTAACTATTGGAAAAGTAAAAAATAATTCTTTTAATTTACATCTAATTCCAGAGACACTATCAATCACAAATCTTAAAGACTTGGTTAAAGGCGATCTTGTTAATATAGAAATTGATCAAAATACCATAGCAATTGTTGAGACTGTAAAAAACTACTTAACTGCCCAAAAATCTCGATAAAACTGCCATTCTTATTGCTACACCATTAGCAATTTGCTGTCTTATAACAGAATTTTCTGAGTCATACACAGCCTCGGTGATTTCTATATAATTTACAGGTCCTGGATGCATAATAATTGCATCTCCTTTAGCATTCTCAAGTTTTTCTGACGAAAGTTGATATTCGCTTTTATAAGTTTCTAAATCTAAATTTAATTCCTTCTCGAATCTTTCGTATTGGATTCTTAAAGTCATAACAACATCAGCATCTTGCAATGCTGTTGCCATGTCAGCTTCGTATCTGCCCATTTTTGGATCTCTGTATTTTGTACACATTTCAGGATGTCCACAAAATGTTAAAGAACCTATATCAAAGTTTGAGATGCCTTCTACAAAAGATGAGGTAACTCTTGAATGATCAAGATCTCCAATGATTACAATATTTAAGTCATCTAATTTATCCTTGTGATCAATTATTGTTTTTAAATCTAAAAGAGCTTGTGTAGGATGAGAAATAGATCCTTCTCCTGCGTTTACAAATACCATTTCTGGTAATGTTTCTGCTAATTCTCGAATAATAGATTCGGGATGTCTAAGAACGCATAGATCTACTCCCATTAAATTAAGTGCATCAATAGTCTCGTAAATTGATTCTCCTTTTTGCACAGAAGAATTTTCAATATTGAAGTCTATTACAGAACATCCTAAATTTTTTGCGGCTATTGCAAACGAAGATTTTGTTCTAGTGCTTGGCTCACAAAAAACATTAGCTATAGTTTTATCAGGAAATAAACTTTCTCTACGAAAACTACCTTCATCATTAAAGAAATTATTTGCAAATTCAATAAGTTCTAATATCTCTTTTTTAGATAAATCATTTATTGATAGTAAATTATTAGCCATCTGTTGAAATAATAGCCTCAATTTCAACGTTCACACCAAGCGGAAGACCCGAAACCTCTACTGTTGCTCTTGCAGGATATGGCTCAGAAAAATGCTCTTTCATTACATCGTTTACAACTGCAAAGTTTCCAAGATCGGTTAAGAAAATTGTTATTTTAACAGCGTCATCTAGGCTATATCCTGCAGCTTCACAAATACTTTGAAGGTTTTTGAGAACTTGATTTGCTTCATCTTCAATTGATCCTTCAACTAAATTTCCTGTCGTAGGATCCATAGGTATTTGACCTGAAATAAACATTAAATTATTAGTCTTTACTGCTTGAGAGTATGGCCCAATTGCTTGAGGTGCATTTGTTGTAGATATTATTTCTTTAGGCATTATTTTTGACTCCGTTGAAAAAATTAAAATGGCTATAACTAGAATTGTACATAAAAAAAATAAAATTTTTTTACTATTTTTCATTGATATTTCTTTTACAACTAGTTGTTATTTTCATAGCTCTAACTTTTTGCATAATTTGTCTAAGTTCTTGTTTGTCCTTAACTTCAATTTGTATTTCAAAGCCTGCAAATTTTTTATCTATAGTTTTAGTATTTACATATCCTATATTAATGCCCGATCTTGCAAAAACTGATGAAACATCCGATAACACTCCCACCTTATCTTCTGTGTTGATATCAATCCTAACTTTATATAAATGATCTTTTTTATTTTCGCCCCAAATTGCTGGCATATATCTAGGATCTTTTTTTATAAAAGGAGTTACTTGTTTACATTTTTTATGATGAATAACCATACCTCTCTCAGTATCTGAATGGGCTACAACATCATCTCCATAACAAGGCAAGCAGCAACGAGCAAACCTTACCGTCACGCTTTCAATCTTGTTGTCAATAATTAGAACAGGTTTAGGCTCTTTAATCCCTTCTCTTATTTGTAGTCCAGAATAAAATCGCTCAGCAATAATACTTCCTGTTCTTTTACCTAATCCAAGATCTGTTAAAAGTTTATTTAAAGACGTAACACCTATTGAATCTAAAATTTTCTTTAATGCTGATCCTCTATACTCATCTAAAGAAGTTCCACCTCTTTTTAATTCAGTTTCTAGCATTACTTTTCCAGCTTTTCTAGCATCTGAAACTTTCTGCTTTCTTAGTCTTGATCTGATTGCGCTTCTAGCCTTACTTGTGACAACATAATTAAGCCATGATGGGTCTAAGTCAGAACCACTTTTGGATGTAATAATTTCTACAGTCTGTCCGGTTTCTAACTCTACATTTAATGGAACTTCACTTCGATTAACTTTACACCCTACGATTGTATCCCCTAAATCAGTATGTACTTCGTAGGCAAAGTCTATTGGAGTTGATCCTCTTCTTAAAGCATATACATCTCCTTTTGGTGAAAATAAAAAAACTTCATCTGAATCTAAATCTGTTTTTATGGACTGAGCAAATTCTTCTGGATTGTTTGATTTTTTTTGAAGATCTATTAGGCCTGATAACCATTTAGTAGCCCTGAGTTCAGAATTTGAATCTGCATCTGCAGTTTTATATTGCCAATGTGCGGCAATACCATAACTAGCAATTTCTGACATATTTCTAGTTTGAATTTGAACCTCAATTGGAAATGCATTTAGCGCCAATAAGCTAGTGTGCAATGCTTGATAACCGTTACTCTTTGGAATAGCAATATAATCTTTGAATCTATTCTCTATTGGAGCGAAGTAATTATGAATGATGCCAAGAGATCTATAACAATCGTCAATTTCATCTACAAGAATTCTAAAACCATAAACATCTAATATTTCTGAGAAAGGTTTATGTTTAGACTTAATTTTTCTATAAATACTGTAGATATTTTTTTCTCTACCTTTTACTCCTACATTTTCAATACCATTAGATTTTAAATGTCGCTTTAGCTCCCTCCTTATCTTTGAAACAATTCTTTTTCTTCCGCCACTGGATTTTTTTATTGCACTTTCGAGCATTGAAGCTCGCAGTGGATGAATGCATCTAAAAGCTAAATCTTCAAGTTCTGCTCGAATATCTTGCATTCCAATTCTTAGAGCTAATGGGCCATATAATTCGATTGTTTCTTTAGATTTTTGTATTTGTTTAGAACGAGGAAGATGTTCAATCGTTCTCATATTATGCAAACGATCACAAATCTTAACTAAAACTACTCTGACATCTTTCGACATTGCTAACATCATCTTTTGAAGGTTATTAGCATCTCGATCACTCTTACTGGTTATATCCAATTTTCCAAGCTTACTAACTCCATCAACAATTTCAGCAACACTATCTCCAAATAGTTTTTTTAAATTATTTTTATTTACATCACAGTCTTCAAGTACATCATGCATTAATGCTGCACATATTGAATCTGGATCCATCTTTAAATCTATGAGAATGTTCGAGACTGCTACGGGATGTGTTATATATTTTGAGCCATCTCTTCTTAATTGACCCTCATGCGCGTAAAAAGCCAAAGTATAGGCTTTTTGTATTTTCTTGATGTCTGATTTATTTAAATATGAAGATGCTTTTTTATAAAAATCAGGAGGAAGTCTTAAGATATCATTTTCAGAAAAATCATTAATTAGAATACTTGGGAGTGCATGTTCACTCAAGATAGTCCCCCATAATCATTTATCCTATATTTTCACCTTCTTGACTAATCGGTTCTGCACTAAATCCATCACTCAGAATATCGTCTTTGAGCCATTCTTCAAGAGTTTCATTATCAAGCAAACCCTCTTCAATTTCTCTTAGTGCTACTATTGTTGGCTTATCGTTGTCCCACTCTACTAATGGCTCTCTACTTGTTGTAGAGAGTTGTCTAGCTCTTTTTGATGCCATAATAATAAGGTCAAACCTACTTGGTATTTTTTCTAAACAATCTTCTACTGTAATTCTTGCCATTTTGTAATCTCCTCGGAGGTGTATTCTATTCCAATTGTCCTACTAATCCAATAAATCTTGTAATTTATTCAGATTTGCATGTTTGTTATCTATAACCTTTCTACCAAATATTATAGAAGAAATTTGCTCAAACGCCTCATTAAAGTCATCATTCAGCACTACATAATCAAATGAACTAGCATATTCAAGCTCTTTTTTTGCATTAATTAATCTATTCTCAATGACCTCCCTAGAGTCAAGACCTCTTGTGAAAAGTCTTTCCTTTAATTCCTCAAAAGATGGTGGAATGATAAAAATAGAAACATAATTTTGCAATGAATTTCTAATTTGATTAAATCCCTGAACATCAATATCTAAAATTACTTGAACTCCCTCATTAATTTTTTCATTTACATAAGATTTTAAGGTTCCATACATATAGCCATGAACTTCTGCACTTTCTATGAAGGCATTTTCTTTTTGCAAGTTAACAAATTCTTCATTGGATATAAAAAAATAATCCTTGCCATTCATTTCACCTTTTCTGGCAGGTCTAGTTGTTGCAGAAACAGATAACTGAACCTTGTTATCACTTTGTTCAATAATCTTTCTTATTAAGGATGATTTTCCTGAACCAGATGGAGCAGCAAAAATTATTAATTTTTTCATATCATCATTCAACATTTTGAGTTTGTTCTCTCATTTCTTCAATTAAAATCTTTACATCAATAGCTTTATTCATCATAGAAGGATCATCAAGCTTTACAGTCAGTGTGTTAGCTTCTCTAAAAAATTCTTGAAGAATAAAATCTATTTTTTTACCACTGCAATCTTTTTTATTAATTTCTTTTTTTAAAGAATTGATATGAAAAAGAATGCGATCTAACTCTTCAGAAACATCTTGTTTTAAAGCTAGAAGAGTAATCTCTTGATTAATTCTTGATTCATCATAGTTCTGTGTAAATTTTGATACTTTTGATTTAAATAAACTAATACGCTTTTTTAAGTTTTTATTACAACTATTCGATATATTTTTTATAAGGCTCTCAGATTTTAATATCTTTTTTTTAAGGGTCTTTTTTATCTTGATGCCTTCTTTTGATCTTGAATCTAAAAAATCTTTAAGTGCGATATTAAACTCCTTTTTAACTGTACTGATGTTTAATTTATGTATAACCTCAGCATTAAATATTCCTGGAACATCTTTGATATCACTAAAGCTAATTTTATTCTCAAGAGAAGTGTTTTTTTTCAATGTGTTCTCGAGTTTTTTAATTAAAAAGGTATCAATTATATAATTCGTTTGAGCAGCGGATTTTAATTTTACTCTTACATCGACCTTTCCACGATTTACAGATTTTGTTATAGAGTTTCTTATATATTGATCTAACTCATTACCCAGATCATTTGGTTTAATAGAAACTTCTAAAAACCTGTGATTTACTCCTTTGATTTCAATAAATACTTCGGAATCCTTTTTTAATGACTTTGATAAGCCGAAGCCTGTCATACTTCTAATCATTCAATCATTGTATTTTGCAAATGGTATAAGTTCTAGTGATATCAATCAAAAATAAATCCAAGTTTTTTTATTTTTTCGTTAGATATATTTCCATACGATGATTTTTTTTCTCCAACAAATAGACTTGCATCCTCTGTACAATTGAAAATTTCAGGAGAGGAAAAGTCGAAATCATTTTCAATAAAAAATTTTATTATCTTTGCAGCAGTATCTCTGTGTAAATGATTTTTTGAAATTGGTTTGGAAGTATACAAACCTGAAAGTCTTAAAATTATTAATTTATTTCTATACCTTCTCATCTGATTTTGCTCATACTTTCGAATAATGTATTGTCCTAAATCAACTTCATCCCCAGGATATGGATTTTCTTCTGTAAACATAGGGACTATATTTGAAGATTCGTCTAAATATGATTCTTGTCTTGTTGTAAGGCCATATGCGCCAGTTGAAGAAATAGTAATAAATTTTTTATAAAAAATTTTTTCAGATGCCTCTAAAAAATTAAAAGTATTTTCAGAGGATTTAAGAAATCCCTCTTGATATCCTGCTTGATGACTATTGGTGGGTTTGGGAATAAAAATAATACTATCAAAATTATTGCATTGAATATTTGGAAGATCTTTCGTTAACCAGTCCCATTTAATAAAATTTTTTAATCCTCTTTTTTTACTTCTCGAAATTCCATATATCTTATAACTATCTTTGCATAAGATTGCATGCAATCTGTTGGCAATATTTCCATATCCAATTATTAAAATATTTTTTTTCATCCTTTTTAAGTGTAGCCAAAAAAAATCCAGGGATACAACCCTGGATTTTTATGAATTCCTTTATTAAATGCTCAAAAGAGGAGCTATAACTAAACTAACAATAGCCATCACATTGATAAGTATGTTCATAGACGGTCCAGAGGTATCCTTAAATGGATCTCCAACTGTGTCTCCTACCACGGCGGCAGCATGAGTATCAGAACCCTTTCCTCCCAAATTACCTTTTTCAACATATTTCTTTGCATTATCCCAAGCACCGCCAGCATTGGCCATCATGAGTGCAAGTGAAACGCAGCCAAGAAGTCCTCCAGCTAACATGCCTCCTAAAGCTTGCGCACCAAGACCAAAGCCAACAATAGCTGGCATTGATACCGCTATCACTCCAGGCAACATCATTTTCTTTAAAGCTGCTTTAGTAGCAATCTCAACACATTTTTCTGAATCAGGTTCTGCAGTCCCTTCCATTAACCCGGTTATCTCTTTAAATTGCCTTCTTATTTCATTAATCATTTCAAAAGCAGCATCTCCAACAGCTGTCATAGTGATCGAAGAAACTAAAAAAGGTATACAAACTCCAACAAACATTCCAACTAGAACAATCGGCTCTGTAAGTGCTAAAGAAAATTCAGGATTTGCCACACCGACCACAGCTGAAAAAGCTGAAATTATTGCTAGAGCTGCTAAGGCTGCAGCTCCAATAGCAAAACCTTTCCCAATTGCAGCAGTAGTATTTCCTAATTCATCAAGAGAATCTGTAATTTCTCTAACTTCCTCACCCATGCCTGACATTTCAGCAATGCCACCAGCATTATCAGCCACCGGTCCGTATGCATCAATTGCCATTGTTATTCCAACAGTTGCAAGCATACCAACTGCGGCAATTCCTACTCCATAGATACCTGATAATTGAGTTGAAGCAAGAATAATACCGGCCAAAATAACAATAGGTATTACTACTGATTGCATCCCAACTGATAATCCTGAAATCATTACTGTTGCAGAACCAGTCTCTCCCGATTCAGCAATTTTTTTAACTGGACCTCCACCTGTGTAATATTCTGTGATAAGTCCTATTAATACTCCACCGACAGCTCCGGCAATAACACACCACCATACATTCATTCCAACCCCATCAAAGGAATCGATTATGAAATATGCCATAGCCACAAATATTACTGGCGCTAAAAGTGTTCCAGATCTCAAAGCACTTGCTGGTGCCTTTGCAGATTGAAGTTTAACTATAAATATTCCAATTATTGATGCTATTAAGCCAGTCGCTGCTAAGGCTAAAGGAAGCATCATCATATCTTGATTGCCTAATGTATAAGCTATTGCTATTGATGCGATCATTGAACCACAATATGACTCAAATATATCCGACCCCATTCCAGCAACGTCACCAACATTATCACCAACATTGTCTGCTATAACACCAGGATTTCTTGGGTCATCTTCAGGTATACCAGCTTCAATCTTACCAACAAGATCAGCTCCAACATCTGCACTTTTTGTAAAAATTCCTCCGCCTACTCTGGAAAAAAGGGCAACAACAGATGCTCCCATAGCAAAACCTTCAAGTTTATGAGGATCAATTTCAGCTGGTATATAAAAATAATATAGGCCGCCTAAACCTATCAGACCCAATGATGCAACACATAGACCCATTATTGAACCGCCATAAAAGGAGACTGATAAAGCTGCTGCTGGACCATCTTTTTGTGCTGCAGTTGCCGTTCTTACATTTGCCTTAGTTGCTGCATACATACCAATAAAACCAGCTACGGATGAGCATATAGCTCCTACAATTATAGAAATTGCAGTATAAGGCCCTAACGCATACCATGCTAGCAATACTATTACTGCAATAAATATGGATAAATATTTGTACTCTGTCTTCATGAAAGCAAGCGCTCCAGAATGAATCTGATCGCCTATTTTTTTTACTTTATCTTCACCATCGGGATATCTCATGACAAGCTTATAAACAACAAATGCCATTACCATACCCAATATTCCAAGTGCTGGTGGAATGATTAAATTATCCATATAGAACCCCTTATTTCAATTAACGCATTCTAGCAAATTATTTGAAATAAAAGCGTATTTTTTTTATTTATTAAATAAGTTTTTGTCTAAAAGTTCTTCTGAATTAGCAACTACACATGCCACAGCTGCATCACCAGAAACGTTTACTGAAGTTCTAATCATGTCGAGAATTCTATCAACTGCCAAAATTAAGCCAATCGCGTCCAAAGGAAGTCCTAAGGAGCTCAAAATAAGAGCCAATGTAATAGTTCCAGCAGAAGGGACAGCGGCTGCTCCAATTGAAGCCACCATTGCAAGAAGGACTATCTGGATATATTCAATCATAGACAGATCTACACCAACAGTACTTGCAATAAACATTGTTGCTAACCCCTGCATAATTGCAGTCCCATCCATATTTATTGTAGCTCCGACTGGAATTACGAATGATGATACGTCTTTTTTTACTCCGAGTTCATCAGTTACAGTCTTAAGAGTTACTGGTATGGTTGCTGCACTAGATGATGTTGTAAATGCAAATAAAGCAACATTTCTCATTTTTTTAAAAAAAATAATTGGGTTTAAATTAGCAAATAATTTTAATACTAATGAGTATGTAAAAAATAAATGGAACAGTAAGACAAAAATTAATATAAGGACATATTGAATTAAATCTCCAAATATATTTAAACCATGATCCATTACATAACTGCCCATCAAGCAAAAAACCCCAATGGGTGCAAAACTCATTATGATTAAAACTATTTTCATAAAAACTATGTTTAATCTTTCAAAATTTTTAGAAAGATTATCGGTAAGATTGTCAGTAAGATTTAAAGCGATGCCAAATAATATGCTTATAAAAACTATTCCCAACATATTATTTTCAACAAATGCCCCAAAAATATTATTAGGAAAAACTCTTAACACTGTGTCGTATAGACTAGCTTCACCAGCAGGTGCATTGAATGATGCAACTTCGCCTTCATAACCAGAAATATTAAAAACCCATCCAAAAAAGATAGCTATCATGACTGCAAACGCGGTAGTCAATAAATAAAGCAACACAGTTTTAGAAGCTATTGATCCTAGCTTTACCATATTTGATAAAGAAGATATGCCTGATACTAAAGAAAAGAACACGAGAGGAACTACTATTAATAACAATAAGTTTTTAAATATTTGACCACCAAGATTAAATAGATATTTTTCGATACCTAAAAAAACTGATTCAGATATAAGATCTTGAAAATAAAAACAAAGAGAGGCTATGAATACTCCCGCCAACATTCCAACTAAAACATTTCTAGTTAAGTTCTTTGGTGGATCAAGTTGACTCATGTGATCTCTATCATATCAAAATCCTCTTTGCCTACACCACATTCTGGACATAACCAATCTTCAGGAACATCTTCCCAAGCAGTTCCGGGCTCTATACCATCATCTGGCCATCCAAGCTCCTCATCATATATCAAGCCACAAACAATACATTCCCATTTTTTATATTTCATATATCTTAAAATTTAACAATTAGATTAATAGCAACGAGCTATAATATCAGATTTACTTACTAATATTAATGAACCTAATGCATACAAGAGAATGGATTTCATTTGAAGAAATGAATTTGTTGCTGTGTGATAAAGAAGATAAAGAAATTAAATCTTGGCTTTTAGAAGAAGGTCCAATTACAGAACGAATTAAATCAAATGGAGATTTTGAGTTAGAACTTGTAAAAGATAAGGTTGATTTTGTTCGAGATGATGAGAAAAGTTTTTTAGATAATATAGGTGGGAGAATAAAAGTAAGAGAAGTATTTCTGCGAGAAAATAATAAACTAAAAGTATGGGCACGATCATGCATTCCTTTGAAAACAATTAAAGAGGGGCTTACATCACTAGGTGAACTTGGAAATAAACCACTAGGTGATATTCTGTTTGAAAAAGATGTTTTTACAAAAAAGGAGGTCTTGTATTCATCATTTCGTGGAGAGTTTCTCAAACATTATTGGGGCAGGAAAACAAAATACCTTGTAAATAAACTGCCCTTTTCTGTTATGGAAGTCTTTCTCATAGAGGTATATATCTTCTTTTGTGGCCATCGCTCTTAGGACTTTTTTTAGCTGGCTTAAATTCGAATATTAGTCTAAAGAATATATCAATTGTCATACTTGGTTCTTTGCTGGTGCGTTCGTGTGGATGTGTTATTAACGATATAAGTGACTCTAAGATAGATAGGCTTGTCCAAAGAACTGCAGGAAGACCTCTTGCTACTGGCGCATTGAATATCTTCGAGGCATGGATATTCTTCTTTGTTTTGGGTTTGCTCTCTATTTGTCTTTTACTACTTACTAATACACTGACGATCAAGATATCGATATTCTTTGCATCATTAATAGTGCTATACCCACTTTCTAAAAGATTCATTCCGGCACCCCAATTTATTTTAGGAATTACATTTGGCTCAGGTTCATTAATTGCTTACTCACTTCAATCTAATGATTTCACTGTTTCTCTAATGATTTTATATACAGGTATCGTTGCTTGGATTATAAGTTTTGATACATATTACGCGCTTGAAGATAAAGAGGACGATTTGAAAATTAATATTAATTCTACAGCTATCATGTGGGGAGAAAATGCAATTAAATATGCTAGAATCTTGCATCTGTTTTTTTATGCTTCCTTAATATTAATAGCAATATTAAATAAATTTTCATATATATTCTTATTGGTTATTATTTTGCTTTTAATAGTTTTTATTTACCAAAGAAAGTTAATAAATGAATCTAAATTCCTGGATGCATTTAAAATTAATAACTTAGTGGGCATTATTGTTGTCCTTGGATTTGTAATTGAAATTACTCTGCTAAAATAAAGTGAAAACGAATTTAAATTTTATTGAAGATATATCTTCTGTTGATAAAAGTGCATATGAAAGGCTTTTAAATACACATGACTCTCCTTTTATAAAGCATTCTTTTTTAGAAGCATTAGAAACCTCTGGTTGTGTTTCTGATATTAAAGGGTGGAAAGTTAACCACCTATTATCACAAAAAGATAAGGCCTTGGATGGTTTTTTACCAATCTATCTTAAAAATAATAGTCATGGTGAATTCGTTTTTGATCACTCTTGGTCATATGCATTAGAAAGAGCTGGGAGAAAATATTATCCAAAACTTTTAACTGCAATTCCATTTACTCCATGCGAAACAAGAAAAGTAATTACAAATGATCAACAATTGCCTTTTATAGAAAAAGTATTATCTTTTATGCATGAAAAAAATATTGAAAGTTGGCATATCCTATTTCCTGATGACGATTTAGGTGCTTTTCTTAAAAAAAATAAATTTGTTGAAAGAAGTGGTTACAAATTTGTATGGAAAAATAAGCAATATCATGATTTTGATGATTATTTGAATATTTTTAAATCTCGACAAAGAAAAAATATCAAAAATGAAAGAAAAAAGATTAGCAAACTGGGTATTACTTTTGAAGTTAAGGATAAAAACAACCTCAAGGAAGACGACTGGGATGATTTTTATATTTTTTATAAAAATACTTATGATCAAAGATTTCAGCCGCCTTATCTAAACAAAGACTTCTTTTATCATGTTCATCAAAATAAAAAAGAATTAAGCCCTGTAATATTTTTTGCGATTCATGAAAAAAAAAGAATTGCAGCCTCTCTTTGTTTCAAAAATAATAATGCTCTGTATGGGAGACATTGGGGCTCAACATATAATATTGATTCTCTTCACTTCGAATGTTGCTATTATCAAGGTATTGAATATTGCATCAATAATCGTCTAGAAATTTTTGATCCTGGTGTTCAAGGTGAGCATAAAATAAGAAGAGGTTTCGAACCTAAGCTTACAAAATCATTCCATTATTTAAAAGAATTAGATTTTAGAAATGCAATTAAAGATTTCTGTTTGAGAGAAAGTATTGAGATTAAAAACTACTTAGAGGCTTGTAAGAGATATACACCGTTTAAGAAAGAATATAAAATTTAGGAATGTTAAAAATATTGCCCAAAACAAGTCATCAGCTTAGCATTTGTGAGAGTAATTTTTTACGTCTAAAGAAGGTTTTACAAAATTTTAAAAAAGATAAATACGAATTTGAAACTATTAATCCCAATCAAACATCTAATCCAATTTTATTCAAAGTTATTCAAAGAACGCAGCATACTTTAATAATTGAGGCCAAACAAAAAGTAAAAGAAAATGATTTGAACAATTTCATAATCAGAATTCAGTTGTGCCTTGATGCAAAATTAGCTGAAGTTATATCGTATCAAGGTGAGAAGCCAATTCCATATTTTATGGGAATCTCGAAAACACAATCTAAAGATGAAAAAATTCAACAAAATAGATTTCTTACAGAATGGCTAGAAAGTATATTTTGTAGCGGTATTTGCTCTGAAATAAAATTTAATGAGTAAATCTATCCTTTATTTTCATGGCTTTGCATCTTCTTCAAATTCAAACAAAGCAAAAGTTCTAAAAAAATATATTTCTAAAAACTATAAGAATGCTGAAATACTAATTCCAGATCTAGATAATAATTTTAAGTTAGCTGTAAGTCAGATACATGAACTCATTAATAGCGCTAAATATCCTATTGTATTCATGGGAAGTTCATTGGGAGGTTATTATGCCTCATATTTTTCAACTAATTTGAAAACAAAATCTGTATTAATAAATCCTGCAATACCTCCTTTAAAAGATTTTGAAATGTACCTTGGCGAAAACGAAAACTACTCAACTGGCGAAAAATTTTTAATTACTCCAGATGATATTAGATTTATAAGAAAAATGTCATTTAAAAAATATGCAAATGCAGAAAATACCTATGTGCTTTTGGAGTCAGGTGATGAAGTATTGAACTATAAAGAGACAGCTAAATACTTTAGCGGTTCATATATAGATGTTATCTATGGAGGTTCACATTCATATGAATCATTGGATGAAAAGCTAAACAATATAATTAATTTTATAGAAATCTATTAAATTGAACTTATATTGAACAAAATTCTTTATTTTGCACAGAAATAATGCATAATAATATCAATATTTGTGCATTTGCTTGTTATTTTTAGAGCGTCGTAATTGCATCAAAATTAAAAAATACTTTTTTAAGGAGAAATTAATGAAAACATATGAATACATTTGGCTTGATGGTTATCAGCCTGAGCCAATGATGAGAAGTAAAGTGAAAGCAACTGAAGATGATACCCCACCTGAATGGTCTTTCGATGGTTCATCTACTCAACAAGCAGAAGGAGGTAGCTCTGATTGTTTACTAATACCTGTTCAAACTTATTCTAATCCAGATGGACATGATTTGGTCATGACTGAAGTTCAATCAGCTGATCATACAACTCACCCTTCAAACTTTAGAGCTGCAGCTGCAAAAGTTGTAACCGATGAATGGTGGTTTGGTTTTGAACAAGAATACTTTTTAACTGATCCTACTACAGGCGAGCCACTTGGATGGGAAGATGGAGAGCCAAGAGAGCAAGGTGAGTATTATTGTGGAGTTGGTGCAGGCAATGTTGTTGGAAGAGAAGTTTCTGATGTGCACTTACAAGCATGCCTGGATATGGGAATAAAACTTACAGGAACTAATGCAGAAGTAGCGCTAGGTCAATGGGAGTATCAGTGCTTTGGCAAAGGAATTAAAGCTGCAGATGATCTTTGGGTTAGTAGATACCTACTTTATAAGATTGCTGAAGAGTTTGGGGTTGGAGTAAATGTTCATCCTAAACCAAAAACTGGTGACTGGAATGGCTCAGGAATGCATTGTAACTTTTCTAATGAAGCCATGAGAACAGCAGGATCTGAAGAACTATTTACATCGATGTGCGATAAGCTCGGTGAAGTTCATGAAGAAGGTATTGCTTCATATGGCTCTGATAATGACATGCGCCTAACTGGTCTTCATGAAACACAAAGCATTGATAAATTCTCTTATGGAGTAAGTGATAGAGGTGCAAGTATAAGAATTCCTGTATACACAGTTGAGCATAATTGGAATGGTTATCTTGAAGATAGAAGACCTGCTTCAAATGCCGATCCATACAAAATCGTATCTCATATTGTTGGTACTCTAACAAAATAATTTTGATTCAATTTGATCTGCCCTGCTTAAAAACGGGGCAGATTCCCTAAAAATGAATATAAATAGAGAGAATCTGTCCTTTTTGAATCAACTTGCTTCAGAAGTAATATTACTTGATAAAAATTTAAGCATTATATGGTTAAACGATTCAGCTCTTAACAAAGGATGGGTTTTAAATAAAAATAAAAACAATAATTATATAACTGATCAATTTTCCGAAGAAACAAATGGGGCATTGATAAGTCTTTTGAAAAAAACTATTGAGCAAAATGGAACAAAAACAAAAAGAGATTTTGAACTTATTACATCCGTTTCTACAAAAAGAGTAATAGATATAACTGTCTCTTGGAGTAATGAATTTGAATGTTTGATTCTTGAAATTTTATGTGTTGATAACTTGAATAAGATAATTGATTCAACCAAAACATTCTCGACACAGAAAATTGCAGCCAATCTTGCAAGAACACTTGCTCATGAAGTTAAGAATCCATTATCGGGCATAAGAGGAAGTGCACAAATTTTAAATAAAAAATTAGATGACGACTATTCCTCAAAGTTTCTCAAAATAATAATAGATGAAACAGATAGGCTTAATTCAATTGTTACGAAAATACTTACGCCACCTTCAAAGCCAAGCTTAGGCTTATTTAATATTCATTCCGCACTAGAAAAAGTCTATGCTCTTGCAGAGGCTGATAAAGATATTGAGATGTCTCTAAGCAGAGATTATGACCCTAGCATTCCTGAAATTAATGGAGATGAAAACTTATTTGTACAAGCAGTTTTGAATATTGTAAAAAATGCACAACAAGCCATGAAAGATACAAAAAATCCTATAATCAGCATGAGATCTAGAATACATTATGGAAAGCCAATAAATGGAATAATTCATCAAACTATATGCTGCATAGAGATAATTGATAATGGTCCGGGCATACCAAGTGAACTTCATGATCAAGTTTTCTTTCCAATGGTTTCAGTAAAAGAAAATGGTTCAGGTTTAGGCCTAACTATCGCTCAAGATATTATTAGAATCCATGGAGGCAGTATAACTTTTGAATCAAAACCTGGAGAAACTAAATTCGCCATTAATCTGCCAATAAAAATCGACAATAAAGAGGCTAAAATTGCATAATATTTGGATTGCAGATGACGATGAAGCTATCAGACTTGTCTTAGAAGAGAGTTTATCAAACGCTGGCTTTAAGACTAAAAGTTTTAGTTCTGCTGACGATCTGTTAGAGAATATTGATAAAGAACAACCGGATTTAATAATTACAGATGTGCAAATGCCAGGCATGCTTGGCTATGACTTGCTAAAACATATAAATAATAATTACGAAAACATACCTGTCATAGTGATGACGGCGTTTGCAGACATGCAAGCTGCCGTGGAATCCTTTGGTGGAGGAGCGTTCGAATACATTCCGAAACCTTTTGACTTAGAAGAGGCGACTGAGATTATCAACCGTGCACTTGAAGATAAACCAAAGACAAAAGGCCTAAAAGCTGATAATAAATTAGATATCATTGGGGAGTCTCAAGCAATGCAAAATGTCTTTAGGGCAATAGGTAAACTTTCAAGTACTGTTGCTACTGTTCTAATTCAAGGAGAATCGGGAACTGGTAAGGAACTAATAGCAAAATCTCTCCATAAGAATAGTCCAAGATATGATATGCCTTTTATTGCCTTAAATATGGCAGACATTCCAAAAGAATTAGTTGAATCAGAGCTTTTTGGACACGAAAAAGGATCATTCACTGGTGCTGTTGATAAAAGAATTGGAAGATTTGAGCAAGCTAATGGCGGTACGCTTTTTTTAGATGAAATTGGAGACATGCCCCTTGATTCTCAAACAAGATTATTAAGAGTGCTGTCTAATAAAGAATTTTATAGAGTTGGCGGAGACAAGCCTATAAAAGTGGATGTCAGGATCATCGCTGCAACTCATCAAAATCTAAATAACTTGGTTTCACAAAAGAATTTTAGAGAAGATTTATTTTATAGATTAAATGTTATCAAGATTGAAGTGCCGCCTCTTAGAGACAGAAAAGACGATATACCAGATTTATCAAAATATTTTCTTAAAAGTTATTCAGACTCTCTCGATGAAGATTTAAGAGTAATATCAGATGAAGCTATGAATATAATGAACAAATACGACTGGCCTGGCAATGTAAGACAGTTAGAAAATGTTTGTTACTGGTTAACACTTATGTCTCCTTCACAAAATGTGAAGGTTCAAGATTTGCCAACTGAAGTTAAAGAATATGAAATTAGTGATATTCCATCTTCATCATGGGAAGATGGCATGCAAAATTGGCTAAAAAATGTTTCCATGAATATTGATTCTGGTCTTTCAGAAATTGCAATCACAAAAATTGAAAAAATGCTTATCAAAATTGCATTAGAGAGATCTAATGGAAAGAAAAATGATGCTGCACAAATTTTAGGATGGGGTAGAAATACTTTATCGAAAAAGATGAAAGAGCATGGTATCTAGACTAATGGAAGATTATCCATTTTCCACTGATTAATCCCTCCTCTCAATATATAAATATCTTCATAGCCTTCTTTTTTTAAAGTTTCGCCAGCATTCGGGGATGAGCCGCCCGTTTCGCAAACTAGGATAATAGATTTTTCATTATGATTAATCTCATTTATTCTTCTTAGTAAATCGCCTAGTGGAATGTTAATAGATGCGGTTATGTGACCAGCATTAAATGATTCCGAATCTCTGAGATCAACAATAAGTGATTCATCTTGATTGCTTAAAAGAATTAATTTTTGTGATGATATTTTTATGCCTCCTTTTTTAGAGCTAGAAATAAATAATAAAATTATTACTACTAATAACGGTACAGAAAGATAAAAACGATCTATTAAAAAATTAATTAGTTCCATTTGTATATTATCTATTAAAATGAATAAAAATTATGAAAAAAAGAAATCTTATTTTAGTTCGGCATGGTCAAAGCGAATGGAATGCTAAAAATCTTTTCACTGGATGGGAAAATCCTGGTTTAACTGAAATAGGAAAAGCAGAAGCAGAAAATGCAGGAGATCTAATCAATAATTTAGGTATTGGCTTTGACTGTTTATTTACTTCTGCACTTATTAGAGCCCAATTAACAGGAACAATTATTTTAAAAGCAATTAATCAAAATAATATCAAGATTATAGAAAATAAAGCTCTTAATGAGAGGTTTTACGGCGATCTTCAGGGTATGAATAAAGATGAATGCAAACAAAAATGGGGTGAAGAGTTAGTTCAAACCTGGAGAAGATCATATGAACTTGGCCCTCCTGGAGGAGAAACTTTGAAAGAAACTGGAGATAGAGTTCTCCCCTATTATTTAGACGAAATTCATCCAATGCTTATGCAGGATATGAATATTATCGTTGCAGCTCACGGAAATTCACTTAGATCATTGATAAAATACTTAGATAAAGTTTCTGATGAAGATATAGTAAAGTTAGAAATACCAACTGGCGCACCAATACATTATCTATTTAATGAAGATGGCAAGGTCATGTATAAGAAAAGCTTAATTGAATAACGTAACTAAAAATAATAAATTTTCTAAACTTATCTCTGATTGGTATCTTGTTAATGGAAGAGACCATTTACCTTGGAGGAAACAAGTTACCCCATATCGAATTTGGATCTCTGAAATCATGCTCCAGCAAACTCAAGTTCAAACTGTTATTCCATTCTTTAAAAGATTTGTTAGAAAGTATCCAAACTTAAAATCTTTATCTGTTGCTTCTGAAGATGAGATTTTGGCACTTTGGACTGGTTTAGGATTTTATAGAAGAGCTAAAAATATATTCAAAACAAAGGAAATCATTAAGCATAATTATAAAAATATATTCCCTAAAAAATATGAAGAATTAATGGCTTTGCCAGGAATTGGTAAGTCGACTGCAGGTGCAATAATGTCCCTTGCTTATCAAGAATCCTATCCTATATTAGATGCAAATGTTAAAAGAGTTATAGCAAGATTTAAGAATATAGAGAGGGATGAAAAAAAACTTTGGAAGCTTTCAGAAAAGCTTACTCCTAATAATAATATTTTTGCTTATACTCAAGGAATTATGGATCTAGGAGCTACTACTTGCTCTGTAAGAGAACCAGAATGTCAAAGTTGTCCTATTGTAAAAATTTGCAACAGTGCTTTTCACACTTCCGTTCAAAATCCTAAAAAAAATAAAGAAAAATCAGTAAAAAAAATAAATTTTACTCTTGCTCACTCTAAAAAATCTTTCCTTTTATTTAAAAAAGAAGAAAAAACTTTTTGGGAAAGCTTATGGGTTCCATTTGATAATAAAGATTCAAAAAAAGACATAATTTTTAAAAAACCAAATAAAACAGAAATAAAAAATATTAATCATGCTTTATCACATCTTAATCTAGATATTACTATAGAAATTTGTGAATATAGTGCACCATTTAAGGTAAAGACAAATCTTATACATCATTGGGTTAGTAAGGATGATATTAATAATTATGGTTTACCAAAACCTATAAAGACTATAATAGAAAATTATGTCTAAGAAAATTTTATGTAAAAAGCTCAACAAAGAGCTTCCTGCTTCGGAAATACCGCCGATGCCGGGTCCTAAGGGTGTTGAAATAATGAATTCAGTTTCAGAAGAAGCTTGGGAAATGTGGAAATCACATCAAACAACCCTAATTAATGAAAAACATTTAGACATGTCTAATCATGAAAATAGAAAATGGCTTCAAGAACAAATGGATAAATTCTTTAATAATGAAGACTATGAATCAGCTGCTGGTTTCAAGTCTTTGGATTAATAAAAAAGCCAGATAGACGCTTCAAAATTAGCTGTCAATATTATTAAAAACACACAAAATTTTTTGATTTACAAAGGGTATAAAATAGAGTTTAATTTTCTTACAGAGGGCTTGGGTGAAATTCTATGAGCAACGATACAAAATCAAAATTTCCTAACGAAGCAAATGTAGTTATTGTTGGGGTGGGCGGCATTGTTGGATCTATGTTAGCATACTGGTTAGCAGAGCTTGGCGAAACAAATATTGTTGGATTAGAGAAGTCTACTATTATCCCCTCTGACATTGCTTCAACTGCTCATGCGTCTGATTTTGTCTATAACACTACTCATGACAAATTAGGCTGTTGGACTACTGCATTCAGCAGAAAATTTTATGAGGATAATGGGTTCTTTTTAAAAAAGGGCGGCCTTGAAATTTGTCGAAAAGGTGATGAAGAGAGATGGGAAGAACTTAAACGAAAAGTTGCATCAGGAAAAGCATTTGGTACAAATGTTAGATTAATATCAGCGGCAGAAGCAGTTGAAAAGTTACCATTGCTTGAAGAAGATTCTATGATTGGTGCTATGTGGGATCCGGACGCAGGTCTTGTTGTTCCAAGATCACAAGAAGTAGTTAACTTTGCTGTAGAAACTGCAAAAGAAAAAGGCGCCCTAAAAACATTTACAAATACTCCAGCTACAGGTTTTGAAACAGATAACGGAAAAATTGTTGCAGTCAAAACCGATAAAGGAACTATTAAAACTAATAAAGTTGTTATTGCTTCAGGAATCTGGGGACCATTGATGGGTGATATGGCAGGAGTTGGTGTTCCATTAATGCCTGTAGAACATCCACTCTTGTTTTTTGGACCATATGAAGAAATTCAAAATACTGAAGAAATGCTTGTTTATCCCCTATTAAGAGATCAGGGTAATTCAGCATATGTCAGAGATACTGGAAAATTTCATGGCGGCATGCTCGAATGGGGATTTTATGAAGATAAAAATCCAAGGTTGGTTGATCCTGAAGATATAGGAAATCCTGATAAAACCATGCTTTCTGATTCTATGAGATATTTAGAACTCGAAGAAATTGCAGAGCCTCTTGAAAAAGCTTTTGAAACAACACCAATCCTTAGTGAATTAGGTTGGGATGAAAAAAGTTCATTTAATGGGCTTCTTTCCGTAACAGCTGATGCAGGATCTTTAATTGGTGAAAGTCCCGAAATAAGAGGATTTTGGTTGTGTGAAGCTGTTTGGGTAAAAGATGGTCCTGGTTGCGCCAGATTATGTGCTGAAGCGATGGTCAATGGTAAAACTCAAGTGGATATGCATTCATTCGACATATCAAGATTCTATCCACATCAAAAAGAAAAAGAATATGTAAAAACAAGAGCATTTGAAAACTCTCAAACTATCTATACACCTGCTGTTCATCCTAGAGAACCATATATTACCCAAAGAGAAATGTTTGTAAGCCCATTTTATGAAAGAGAAAAAGAGCTGGGTGGCCACTTTGAAAATGAGGTTGCAGGATGGGAAAGAGCCCTTGCATACACCAGTAACAGGGAAAAACTTGATCAATATGTAAAAAAAGTACCATTAAGAGAAAACGAATGGGATACTCGTCATGTACCCTATGATATTGCTAATGCTGAACACCTAGCAATGAGTGATTCAGTCGGCATGATTAACTTATCTCACTTCCCTATTATGGATATAAAAGGTCCAGATGCTGAGCGTATGTTGGAATACCTTTCAGTTGCAAAGGTTGGAGGTAATACTCCTGAAGGCAAAGTTATTTATACGAACTTTTTAGATGAAGATGGTGGAGTTCATGCTGACCTAACTATCTCTCGCTTAGGATCTGATAGCTTTAGAGTAGTAACCGGTGGTGCAGATGGAAATCGTGATTGGGTTACTTTACGTAATTACAGAGATGACAACGGACTGAATGCCGACATAAATATTAGAACTCACGACATAGCAACACTAGGCCTATGGGGACCAAAAGCTGTAAATGCTCTGGGAAATTTTATAGACCCAAATGAGATTGATATTCAAAATTTTCCATTTGTTACCGCAAAAAATTTAACACTTAATT
>LULK01001739.1_pt1 | contig 24912 bp, 29 predicted proteins | sample 728181 | NCBI WGS metagenome assembly LULK01 (sample SAMN03860291, study PRJNA289734) | marine metagenome | biome: seawater column; feature: ocean; material: water; isolation source: Red Sea water column Station 169 - depth 10m | place: Saudi Arabia: Red Sea | collected 2011-10-15 | depth 10 m | reverse complement strand
TTCCGTTAAAGACATCTGCTGTAATGATATATTGCTTATCTGGTGTGAGATGAACACCATTGGGCGCAGATTCAACTTTGGGTGGATTATGTTCAAAATCCAAGGCTTCAAAATTCCCAAATGGAGAAACCTTTCCAAAAAGATCAATTTTAGCTAGGCCGTATCTTTGGTCGGCAACTATTAAGGTTCCATCTGCAAGCATTACGCCATGTTCTGGCCTCGAAAGTTTACCACCTTCAGGATATTCCGCACCGTCAGATATATTCCATGAGACTTTTTGAGATGAATTATCTTCAATAGAGCAGGAGGTAATTAGAAAAAGAAATAAAAGTAAGTAAGCTTTCTTGGGGTTCAATATAGTTTGTAAAGTCATGCTATCTCCTTATAAAATTATTTGTGTATTATTAGTATAATAAAAATTAAAAACCTACTCCGCTGTTGCAGAATAAGTGTGAGTAGTGATTTCATTTATCATTTTGTTTGATTTATGCAATAACCAAAATTATCCAAAGGTTCGGTTTCTGGTTCTACATATGTTTGTCTAATTTTAAGAGTATCTGGATTAATAAAATAATTTAATACGGCATTCTTCTCTTGGAAATCTAATTGCTCTAGATCTTCAACCGAATGATTATAAGGCATTGTAAAAACTATCATTCCTTGTTTTGTTATGGTGTAGACTGTTGTATTTTCATAATCAAATTCCCATGGGGTTAGTTCCTGAGATAAATTTTCTGAATAATACGAATAAACTTTGACTTTTTTTTCTTGTGAGACCCTATTTTCATATAGAGTAATTTGATCCAAATATGATGAATTTGAATCAGCATCCATAAAGACACATATTAGTGAGAGTTTAATAATTTCAAGCATTTTGATATTTTAGCACTCTTACTTTTTAGTTTTATTAAATCATGTTCATTAGGAGTTTTTTGTTTAACAAAATTATTTGGTAAGTACATTTTTTCTTTGAAATTTCCTATGACAAGAGACTGAATAAATTCAACAAATCTTTTAAAAATTATTGCTGAGAAAAAATTTAATTTTGGATTATTGTAAATTTTATCTTTAAGCTGTAAGAAATCACCAATTCCATCAATAAATCCAAAAAATTTTTGCTTATTAAAAGCATCAATAAAAACTTGCTCAAATTGCAGAGAGTATAAGTTTCTTATATAAAATTCCATTGTATTTGAGGAGGGGATTTTTTTTTTAATAATAGAAATTATTTTTCTTTTGATTAATCTTTTTTTATAAATATGTTCCTTATTAATTTTTGATAAATGATTTCCTATTTTTTTTTTTGATAATAAAGATTTAAAATCAGATCTTATATCAATAAAATTTTTGATACCCAATTTATTAGCTGTAAATATGATTGACTTATATGAAAAACTATTAGTGAAAGGGTTAAAGATTATTACAAAGTTTTTAAAATTATCATTGAAATTTTTCTTTAAAAGAAAACAATAAAGTAGTTGTATTGGTGAAGTTATTAAAAAAAACCTAAGATTTTTCATTCAAAATTGTCTTAAATACATTAATAATTTTTTGAGATGAATTTTTATTTAAAAAATTAAAATGTGCCAAAATAATATTTTCATTACAAACCTCTTCTGAATTTTTTAAATAAATTTTGTCAATTCTTTTTAGCCATTTTTTGTACACACCTTGATTTGACTTTATGAAATATTTTGGAAAATTTCTATTTACAAAAATAGGTGATTTATAAATTGGGTATTTATAACCAGGACTTGTTCGAATTCCTTTTTTGTTTAGCTTATTTATTATTTTAAACCTGAGTCTTTTTTCATTTTTTACTCTAAAGCTGTAAAGATGCCTTGCGTGAATGCTCATCTTGCTTTGATTATTTGTCAAAATATTTTTTATTTTTGATAGATATTTGTCAAGTTTTTTGCACTCACTCATTCTTATCTTATTCCATTTATTCAATTTTTTTAGTTGATTTATTAATAAAGCTGATTGAAATTCTGTTATCCTGAAATTTGTACCTGTGAAATGGTGTGTGCTAGAGTTATTTGGTTTAGTGCCATGCCAAATAAATTCTCTAAATTTCTTAGCAATCTTTTTACTATCAGTTAGAAGAATACCTCCTTCCCCAGAGGACATATTTTTATTTCGTTGAAAACTAAAGATTGCTCCAGCATCGATACCACCCGGGTATTGATTATTTCTTTTAGATCCATGAGATTGGGCCGCATCCTCAATAACTTTAATTCTCCACTTTTTAGCTAATTTTTTAATTTTTATTGGATCTTCCATGAAGCCTCCAAAGTGAACTAATAATATGGCCTTGGTTTTTTTTGTTAGATTTTTTTTTAATATATCTACATCAACACATAATGTTTCTTTATTAATATCAACAAATATTGGTAATGCACCTACTCTTAAAATTGAAGTTACACTCGAAGTATAAGTAAAAGCCGGAACAAGAACTTCATCGCCTGGACCAATACCAGAACAAATCATGAGAGCCTCAAGACCTACAGTACAATTAAAACATGCGACGCCATATTTTCTTTTATGAAATTTAGCAAAATTTTTCTCGAATTTTTTTGTAAAGCCAACATTTTTTCCTTCAGATGAACTCGATATAGACTTTTTTACTGCGTTTTGAATTATTAAAATATCTTTTTTGTCAAATATTGGCCAACCATTTTTTTTCATGATTAAACTTTTAATGCATAATTATCAATATTATCTTTATGATCATAATAATAATTACAAGTGCCACATGCAGGGTGATTTTTTTGTTTTTGATAACTAAACATTTCTCTGAAATCATTTAATTTTTTTCCGTTCCAAATATCTACTATAGATTCTTCTAATGCATTTCCAACAACTGTTTTAAAAGACCAATCAACCGCACAAATTGATACGTCACCGTTCCAATTAATGTTTAATTGATACCATGCATAAGGGCAAACTTTATTTCTAAAATTCTTAGTTCTTTTATCACCAAGCGTAAAATCGTTATAGTGATTACCGTCCCAGTTCATAGGAAGTTCAGTGATCTCAATCTGGTCGACATGCTCCTCAAAATCATTGTAAAGTTTGTTGATATCCTCTTTTGTTACGTAAGGAAAATTACACATTTTAACTACTATGTGAGGGGTTTTAGATTTGTGTTTATCTTTGAATTTTTTAAGTTGAATTATATTTTCTAGTATTTTTTTTTGTGGATCTGAAAGAGAACCAGAGTGTTTTTCATATTCCTCTTTCCTTGGTGATAAATAAGAAATCATTATCCAATCTAAACCTGAAGTAACTAATTTCTCCCCAAATCTGTCGAGCAAAGTTCCATTGGTTGTGATTCTAGTTTCTTGACACACTTTTTTTCTTTTTGCGTATAAAATCATCTCCGGTAATTGCTTATGGAGGAGTGGCTCACCATCTTTCCATAGTTTTAAAGATTTTAGTTTTACATTTTTTACGTGAAGATCATCAATAATTTTTTTAAAATTTTCGAGTTTCATTAAACCATTGGGTCGGTGAGTTTTTCCTAACTCTGTTCCCGTAGGACAAAATTTACATCTAAAATTACAGAGATTTACCGGATCTATAGCTAACGCTAACGGATATTTTAATGGTAACGCATCGTTAAGATTTTTTAGCATACTTTTTTTTTACTTTAAAATTACTTGTTTGCAAACTTATTATTTTTTTAGAATTCATCAAGAAAGTTTATATTATATTTAATGTTTTTTAACTCTTTTTGATTAAACCAATTAATCATATGTCCACCATATTCACAAAACCTTTTATTTATAGTTATTTGGTGATTTTTTTTTATTTGATTTAATAGACTAATATCTGGGTTTCTTATAACTACCTTTCCCTTAAAATTTGATTTTAAACATTTAACAAAATAACTAAGTTTTTTTGCTTTAAAACCATATTCATAAATTGTATTTTTTTTAAATATTGCAAATCCAAGGTAAAGTTTTTTATGATAAAACTTTTTAACTAAAAGATTATTTTCTCTAATTTTTTTTTCTATCACCAACCAGTCAAATTTACTTCTCTTAAAAAAACCGTTTTTATTTTTGTTTGTTTGATTATATGTATGAATAATCTGATTATTAATTTTAGATGATTTAATTTTAAAAAAATTTTTATACTCATTTTTTCCTAAATAAAATTTAATTAAATAAAATTCAGAATTTCCAATAAAATTAAATTTTGAGTAAAAAAAATCTAGTTTTTTTCGAGCAATCAAAAGAGAAATATCAAAGAAATTTTTCAAATATAAATTTGTTTTATTCATTAAAATTTTTGAATATCCTTTTCCTCTGAAACTAGGTAAAATTCCAATTGAAGAAAGACAAGCTACTTTGTAATGTTTGTTTGACAAAAAAATTTTTCTTTCTATTACTCTAATCATCCCGACATCAACATCTTCTTTTTTTAAATAAATTAAAAATTGATTTAATTGTGTATTTTTCCAAATAAAATTTGTTTTATTCATTAAAATTTTTGAATATCCTTTTTTTCGATTTTTTTTTTAATAGAAATTTTCATTTTAAATTTTCTCTTAATTTTTTAATTAGAGAATTAAATCTTTTATTATGAATTTTGAAATGAATTGGAAAAATTAAAAACTTTTTTGAATAATTATTTTTGTAGTTAAATAATTTATGTCGAAATATAAAGTATTTATCTAAAGTATTCTTTTTTTTGAATTTATTTTTATCTATTGCAATTGCTGGACCTATTCGATCAAGATCTTTCTCAAATTTTACAATCTTTTTTAAAATTTGACTTCTTTTTATAGCCAATGATTTATTTAATTCATAATTTTTAAGTTTATTAAATATATCAATAAGACTATTAATTTCAGTGTAAGAATTTTGAGCTTCATTGTACCTAAAATCATATTTTGTTTTTTTCGAATTATATAAAAACTTTAGTTTGGACTGAAGAATCTATAATCTTAGGTAAAGAAAATATTTCATAATCTGATTTATTTGGAAAAGCTGAGTTTTTATTTAAAATGATAGTATCGCATGAGTCATCAATGAGTTTTGTTTTTTTCCCAAAATTAATCTTTTTAAAAATTTTTTGATGTACACCCCATAAATTGTTAAAAATTAAAATGTCTGGTTTTTTAAAATTTATAGTTGGATTTGTGTAAAGTCCAACCGAGCTAAACAAACAACCTGACACCCATTTGTTAAGATAAACCTCGTTATTTCTACCTAAATTATGAAATTCAATTACTGCACCTATACATGAGCGTGCAGAAGGGAATAAAAGTGCTTTATGTCCAATTTTTTCTGTGAAAAATTTTTCAATTTTTTTTTTGATTAAGTTACAGTTGTTATTTAGTTTATTTTTTTTAAAATGAGATTTAATAGGAAAATTTGATGGCCATTGATAATCAGAAACTTTTTTCATTATATAAAAATTCTAATTTAGAAAAAAACTACTTTAACTAATATGATAGAATAATTCATAAATATTTTTATCACATATTATTGATTATAGTAAAAAAATATATCCTAATTTAGATAAATTCTAAAACATTATTAATAAATCGTTAAAACATAATAAAACTTTTTTTGTTAAAATCTTGTCAGAAATCTTGAAACTGAATATGAATAACCTATGAAAATAAAAAAAAATATCATACTTAACTTTTCTCCAAAAACCTGGGAAAAATTTTGTAGTGATTTGGGTGAGTATTCATTATTTTCATCTTATGAACTTTTAAAATATTATTCTCAATTTAAAAATATTTATGATCTATCTTTTGCGGTAACTGATGATGAGAATAATGCCTTAGCATTAGTTCCTATTGCAAAATATAAACAAAATTTGAATTTCCCTGACGACCCATCTTCCAAAATAAAATTAGTAATAATCTTACTTTAGAAAATGCTTTTGATATGCTCAAGTATTCTAAGATAAAAAAAGTTAGAAATACTAGTATAATTGATCTTACAAAAGATGAGAATATAATTTATGAGAATATGAGTAAGTATCATAAAAGAAATTTAAAAAGATCAAGTCTGAGTAAAAAAAATTTTATCTGTTCAAATGATTTTAATTTTAATGAAAGAGTCCAATTTTTCTTTAATTTCAAGAAACAACATATTATCGATAGAGGAAAAAAAACTAGATCAGAAGGAACTTGGAAAGAAATGCTAGATTGTCTAAAAAACGATAAAGCGATATTATATTTAGTTGAATACGAAAAAAAATACGTTTCATACCTATTTGTTGGAGTAAATAAATTTTTTGCTTTTGGATGGTCTCAAGTAAATGATAAGTCTATCGAAAAAGATATAATGCCTAGACATTTCCTTGAATGGCAAGTTATCAAAGATTTAAAAAAAAGAGATATTCTGTATTATGATTTAGGATTAATTATAGACTGGCATGATAAAGATTTAAATGATAAATTATTGTCGATTTCAAATTTCAAAGAAAAGTTTGGTGGTTCGTTATATCCAAAAATTTATTATGAATTAAATATAAAAGACTTCGAAAAATATCTTAAACAATATGCTTAAAGATCATATAAAAATTTTTAAAAATAAAACGATACTCATCACTGGGGGCACAGGGTCATTTGGATCTTTTTTTATTCAAAAACTATTAAATTTCAAAGTCTTAAAAAAGATAATTGTATATTCAAGAGATGAGTTAAAACAATATGAACTTCAAAATAGATTAATTGATCCAAAATCAATTTTAAGATTTTTCATAGGGGATGTAAGAGATAAAGAAAGACTTTTGTTTGCAACAAAAAATGTTGATTATATAGTACATGCAGCAGCTTTAAAACAAGTCCCAGCTGCAGAATATAATCCTTTTGAATGTATAAAAACAAATGTATTAGGAGCACAAAATATTGTTGATGCTGCTATTGAAAATAAAGTAAAAAGAATTTTAGCATTATCAACTGACAAAGCAGCTCTTCCGATCAACTTATATGGAGCTTCAAAACTCGTATCGGATAAATTGATAACAGCAGCGAATAATATAGTTGGCAAGGAGGATATCAAATTTTCAGTTGTCAGATATGGAAATGTTTTAAATTCAAGAGGGTCATTGGTACCCTTTTTATTAAAAATTAAAAAAGCGGGAGAAAAAGTTTTTCCTCTAACACATCCTGATATGACAAGGTTTTGGATTACCTTAGATCAAGCTACGAATTTTGTGTTAGGTTCTTTTAATTTAATGAAAGGTGGAGAGATATTTGTGCCAAAAATTCCGTCAATTAAAATTGTAAATTTGATGAAAGCAATAGATCCAAGAGTTAAATTTAAAAACATTGGAATAAGACCAGGTGAAAAAATTCATGAGTTGATGTGTCCAGCAGATAGCGCTTATAACACTATTGAGTTTAAAAAATTTTTCATAATTTCACCCTCAACTTTTGAAAGTGGTCAAAATATTAGTAGTTATATGAATTATTTTGGTGAAAAAGGTAAAAAGGTCAAAGAAGGTTTTGAATATAGATCAGACACAAACAAACATTTTTTAAAGAGTGAGGAAATAAAAAAATTATTGAAGAAATAAATGCGTAATTATTATTTTTTTTGTCCACCTAAAACTGCCGGAAAGTCAATTTGTGAACATTTTAATTTATCCAATGCTCACACAACATTCAAGGATATTGAATATCCACGTTTAAAAAATTTTTTAAATTTTCAATTTAAAGAGATAAGTAAATATTATTATAGGCTTATCAGGAGAAAAAAAACCAAGTTAACAATTTTTAGCAAAGAAAGTAAAAATATTTACATTGGAACGATTAGAAATCCATACACTAGAAGCGTTTCATGGTTTCTAGATGTGAAGAGAAATAAATTCCATCAAAGTTATCATAAATATAATCAAAAAATGAATTTTTTTGATTTTCTTTTTTTTAATCAAAAATCGACAGGATTTAGAACCCAAAAAAGTTATTTTTTGGATTGGAACAGTCAATATAAAATTGATTATCTTATAAGATTTGAAAATATTAATAATGATTTTGAAAAATTTATAAAAAAAGAGAAATTTTATTTAAAGAAATTTGATAGCAAATTAATAAAAACTAATATAAATCCATTTATATACGATTTTAGACGTTTTTTATGCCCTAAAAGCGTTAATTTGATTAATAAATTACAAAAAGATGACTTTTCTTACTTTGGTTACAAAAAATTAACATAACCTTTTTAAAATATTTATTTCATTTTCTATATATTTCTTAAAAGTAAAATTTTTTTCAATTAATTTAAAGTTGAATAAATCGTACGAACCTCTTAATTTTTTTTCTTTTTCAATTATTTCATCTAAGTTTATTAAATTAATATCATTAAAAATTATTCCATTTTTTTCATTTTTGATTAAAAACTTATTTTCAATTAAGTCTGAAACAATACAAAAAATACCACAACTCATAGCCTCTAGAATGACTTTTGATAATCCTTCAAAACTTGAGTTAAGTATCAGAAATGAATATTCATTTAGGAGTTCAGGAACTTTATCATTTGAAATAGGATCATAAAATTTTATATTTTTAGTAATTTTTTCTTGAGAAGTTACTTTTATATTATTTTGCATGTTACCATACAAGTCTATTTTGATATTCGGATATTTGTAAAATAAATTAACCAGTTCATCTATTTTTTTTTCCTTGGAAATCCTACCAAGATATAAAAATTTACCATTTCTCTTTTTTTTAAAATTATAAAATTTTTTTTCATCAATATAATTAAATATAAGATTTGTATTTTTATTCTTTATTAATGTATAAAATCTTTTGTCAAATTTATTTGAAACAGAAATCTGATCAGAAATTATTTATATCAACTTTTTTTGATATTTTGACAAATGTGAATAAAAAAAATATTATTTCAAAAATCTCTTTTAGTAACGGAAATTTTATGTTTATAGGTGGGCTATAAACAATAATTTTTTTTGACAAAATAGCTTTTTCTTTTAATTCTTTTTCCAAATATCTATCATTAGTATCAAATGTGAAAAAATAAATATTTTTAAAGATGTCCAGATCAATTAAGTCATTATATATTTTAATCTCTCTCGATAAATTTCCAATTCTTTTCCAGGTAGTTAATCCAACATTTCTCGAGAATATTAAAAGCATATTATATGTTTATATTTAAATGTTTATAATATGGTTATATATTTCTTTTGATCTCATATAATAGTTATGATTTAAATATTTTTCCTTTACTTTATCACTTAATAATTTTAAGTGATTTTGGTTTTCTGAGTAAAATTTAAATTTTTCCTCGAATTCGCCAATACTTTTAAAAACTATTAAATCATCCCGCTGAAAATAGAATTTATAAAAATTGTGATTTGGACAAATCACTGGTGAACCAAGAGCTAATGCATCAAAATACCTCGGGCCAATTATGTTATATGGTGAGGGTGTATTCAATGTAAGTCGGCTCTGCGAAATTATATTTAAATATTGAATTTTACTGAGTCTTTTGTAGTTAGTGAATTTTAATAAAAGAGACTCAATTTTATTTCTGGGATGACTAATCCATAAAATTTTTTTATCTCTGTAAAATCTTTTTTTAAAAAGATTTAGATTATATAAATTATAAAATATCTTATTCCTTATTAATTCTCTTGTATTTGTATGTTTGTGATTTAAATTTTTAATGATACCAATAAAATTTAAATCATATTTCTTCTCATTATCTATTTTTTCTTTACTTAAGGTAGTTGCAAATGGAATAAATCTAAATCTATTTTTATATATCTCGTTTAATTTAAGAGATAAATGGTGGTGTGAAAAAACTAAATTTATTTTTTCCTCTTTAATAAATTTAAGTTTTTCCTTTAGATTGGCGTATTCTTTATTCAAAAACATGACTACGGGTATATTCGGTTTTGTTTTAATAACATTTGAATATTCATTAAAATGGAATTTTTCGGAGTCCGATAAAACGGAGTGACCAAGAAATAAAATATCAAATCTAACTTTAAAAAAATCTTCAATTGCACTATAACATAGTTGCTTATTAAAGTTCAGATACCCTGGGCCAAACTCATAAAGATTAAAAAATTTTTTTAAGTTTTTTATAAAATCAACTTGGTAGTCAGAGGAAGAGTAATAATATAAATTTTCCGTTAAATAAAGAACGTTTAATTTTTCTAAATTATTTAAACTCATTTATAATTTTAATTATCTTTTTAGCAACGTATTTCTTTAGACTAAAATAAATCGGAATACACAAGGAGTCATTGTAATATTTTTCTGCCTCCACACATTTTATCTTGTTTGAAGAAAATATTTTGTAAATGTTTAAAGGTATATAAATATTATGAAAATTAATATTTTTTTTTGAAATTTTTTTCATAAACTCTATTTTTTTTTTAAAACTTATTTTTTTAAATCTTATAATAAATAAATGAAAACTACTTAAAGATTTGTCCGTGTTAATTGGAAAAAATACATTAGAGTTTCTTATATTTTTTTTATAAAAACTCGCAATTTTATTTCTATATATTACAAACTTTTTTATTTTTTTTAATTGTGAAAGACCAATGGCGGAGTGCACATCACTTAATCTAAAGTTTAAACTGGAGTGAATTTGATCATTATATTTTTTTTGGAAAAAACTTTTTTTTATTACACCATTGGATCTTAGGGTTTTCAATAATTCGTAATTAAATTTAGAATTTGTAAATATCGCTCCACCCTCAGCTGTAGTGATTGTTTTAACCGGATGGAAACTTGTTACCACAAAATAAGAAAATTTTGGATTTCCAATCATATTTTTTTCATACACACTACCCAAGGCATGTGATGCATCCTCTACAATTATTAAATTATATTTCTTTGCTAAATTTTTGAAAATTTTCAAAGCATAGATTTGACAACATTTTTTCTTTTCTTTAATTCATATTCCAATTTTTTTGGTGACATATTCAAACTTTTATCAATGTCGATAAATTTAACTTTTAAATTGTTTAATAGTGCACAGTTAGCTGTTGCTGCATATGTATTTGGAGATATGTAACAATAATTATTAACTTTCTTTTCGTTAATTAGTATAGTTTTAATACTTAAAAAAAGAGCTGTGGATGCACTATTCGTAGTAATACAATATTTTGCACCAGTAAATTTACATAAGTTTTTTTCAAATTTTTTTACGGTATTCCCTTGTGTCAAATTATCTGATTTTGCGACGGCTAATAAGGAATTTATATCAATTTTATCTAGATAGTGTCGATTGTAGTTAATTTTTATCATGATTATCTAAATTTACTGTTTGTTTAAAAATTTGGTCATATGTAGATTTATGAGAAACAAAAATTATGTTTGTCTCACCAGAATTATAACACTCTTTTAGATATTCTAAAATTTTTCTTTCATCTTTTTCGTCAATATTAGATATTCCTTCGTCAATAATAATTAATTCATATTTATTCAATATTGCTCTTATAAAAGATATTTTTTGCATTTGTCCCTGAGATAAATTTTTTCCTTCCTCTTCAATATTTTTTGTTTTTAAGTTAAATTCATGAAAAATACTATTAAGGTTAAATCTGCTAATTAATTCTAACAATTCTTTTTCATCAACACTTTGATCCGTAAAACCTAGTGTTATATTATCAAAGATTGATCCTTTAATTATCAAAGGATTTTTATCTAAAATTATTACCTTTTTACTTAATGAATTTTTATCGATTTCTTTTAAGTTAATATCGTTATATTTAATTGAACCATTATTGGTCTGGATTAACCCAAGTAGTGCTCTGACAATACTAGTTTTACCAGATCCATTTTTACCATTTATTTTGACAAAAAATGGTTTTTTTAACTCAAGATTAAAATTATTGAGAATTTTTTTATTATTAAATTCAATATTTAAGTTTTTAATATTTAGGCTAAGTATCTTTTCTAATCTTTTATTTTTTGAACTTTCTTTAGAAGAGTATTCGACTAATAAATTATCGTGAAATTTTTTTGAAATGATATATCTTTCCCAATTTATAATTTTCAAATAAAAATTTTGAATACTTAAAAAATGTCTCGCAAAACGTAATAAAAAAGCAATATTTATTATATACTCTGCAGGTAAATTATTATTCAATTTTATAAATATATAAAAAACAAATATTAAAAAAAAAATAAATAACGGTTCAATAAAACTTGAGGTTAATAGGCCGTAATTTATTTGTTTAAGCTCGTAGGTTGTAAGTTTTTTTGTCTCATTGTTTATTATCTCACTATTTTGTTTTTGATAAGAGCTTTTTGAAATATTAAATATATTATTAACAAAAAAGTAAAAGCTCGACGAAACTTTTTTTTGATATTCAACAACTTTTCCACCGACATTGTGGACAACTTTATAAAATTTTTTCAAAAGTAAAACTATAAGTATGATTGATAAAGCTGTTATTGTTGTAAGAAAAAACTCATTATAAAGTAAAAAGGGTAATAAGATTATAAATATTATTATTCTTGATAAACCCATAAAAAATAATCTATATACTTCAACTGCAAAGCCTATTTCACGATTATACAAATTTATAATTTCACCAGATCTAACATTAATAAAATATGTTAAATAACAATTATTTAGTTTTTCAATAAATTCTTTTTTCAATTTTAGTTTTACATTTTGCGAGAATTTCACAGTGAAGAAATTGGATGAATACTCAACAAGTCTTGTTGCACTGAAAATAATTAAATCTAACAGTGCAGATGTAAATATTAGTGAAAAAAAAATGAGAAACTTGTTTCCAAAATAAACACGTGTATCTTTAAATAAAGTTTTAAAAAACTCCATATTAATAAATTACATTAAATTGAATAATATTTTATTATTTGTATATTTAAATCTTAAATATTTATAAATAATTTTTATAGGTTTATAATTAAAAATCAAATTAAACTTTATATTTTTAAGTAATTTATGAAAAAAAAAGTTATTATACTTTTTGAAAGTGTTTATAGCACATTAGACTCAAATGAAATTTTTACTCATAAATTGAAAAAAAATTTTATTAAAATTGTTAGGTTTAAAGAAAACTTTGAAACAAAGTCAAAATCTTTTTTTTTTTTAACACCACGATTGAATAAAATTAAAAAATATTATCAAAAAATTGGAATAAACTTAAATTCGGAAAAAATTTTCAAAATTAATCTTTTTTTAAAGAAAATAAAATTACAATACAACCAAGAAGAAATTTTTGTTGCTCCTTATTTTATCAGTGGAGTAATTAATGAAGAGGAATTTATTTTTTTTGAATTATCAAAATATTATAAAATACAATTTTTGAGAGCAGAATTGTCATTTATAAAAAATAGATATATTTTAGCAAAAAATTTATTTAAACATTTTTATAAAATTAAAAAAAAAACTTATTTTAATAACAACAATTTTCTAAAACTTAAAAAAAATTAAAACTTCAATTTATGGCATTAAATTTAAAGATAAAAAAATTTGTTACAGAATTTTTAGAAAGATTTAATTATGATTTAATTTTTTTAGTACATCCTAATACCAATATAATAAATATGTTAAGAACTTATATTAGAGAAAAAAATATATTCTTTAAAAGTGACAGAATAATTTTTGTGCAAAAACCAACAAACTTGGTAAATTTAATTGAGAGAAGTGAGTTCATTGTTCATAAAACTTCTAGCATGAGTGCACAAATGCTTTTTTTAGATAAAAAAATTTTATGTTTAGGAGAAAATGTTATGTATATAAATTTCTTTAATAATCTTATTTCAAGATTTAATAAATTTGGTTTTAAATTTTTACATAAAGAAAATAAATTAAGTGATTATAATCAAAAAAAAAATTTTTTAAGAAATATTTTATCCAACAGTGTTGATAATAATGGTAAATTCGAGCTTAACGTTAATAAAAATTATTATTCCTTCACACGAAAACGAGATGAAAAAAAAATAATTGTCAATTTACTAAACGCGATTTAATAAAATAGGCTACTTTTAAAAGATACTTAAAAATTTTCTTTTGGTATTTCATAAATACCATATGTGATTTGTGAATTTTTTTTAAAGGGATTTCTTGTTTGATTAGGTAGGACAAGGTTTTTAACAAAATATTTTTTGTATTCAGATTTTATCTCTTCAGGTCTAAAGATTAAAATTACTTTTTTAATTTTTGAATTACTTTCAATTTTTTTAGATAAATTTTTATAAAAATAATTTTTTTCAAAATTATAATAATCAATATTAACAAAAGCATATTTCTTAAACAAATTTCCATCAATATCAGAAATAATTATCACATGTTTTTTTTTACTGACTTGTTCTGATATTAAATCTTCGTTTAGTAAATTATAAGCAATATTTTTATAATTTTTTTTATAATAAATTTCATAATTAAAATACAGAAAAGACATACTTGTGATAATTAATTGTGTAATTAATAAACTTTTAATAAAAAATTTAAAAATTAACTTTTGTTGTAAAAATAAATAAATTAAAATTACAAAAATTAGTATGTAGTTCCTTGAGTGATGCTGTTCGATATTTATTCTTAAAAAAACAACATTTAATATAACTAATGAAATTACGAATAAATAATCTTTATTTAATTTGAAATTGGAAAACGCAATGCAAATAAAGAAACCCAAGCCTAAAGAAATAGAAAAAAAATCAAAATATTTTAGAGGAAAACCCAAACTAAGAAAAAACTCAAAAATATTTGAAGTAGATAAATTGACATTTGATCTTTGCAAAAAATTAATGAATTTTTCTTCAACAATATTATTTTGTATTAACAAAATTTTTGTTGGATCAGAAAATGTTAAGTAATTAAAAAGAAAAAAAATTAAGGGTAATCCAATCGTTGTAAATGCAAAATAAAGAAAATTTTTACTATCTCTTTTGAAATGAAAATTGAATTTTAAGTTTGTTGAAATTATAAGGAATACAATAAATAAAGGTACAATTAATAAAAACTCAGGTTTAGAAACCTGTATTAAAGATAAATTTAAAAGTACAATAAAAAAGGATCGTGAATTTTTCTTTATATATTTTTTATTTATTAGAAAAAAAATATAAAAAAGATTAAATATTAACCATAAAAAAGGCTTCTGGGAGACTAAAAGGTTCAAGTATATTGGAATTGATAAAAAAAAGAGCGAAAACAATATTTTTTTTTCATATGGAAGGTTTTTTTTAATTAAACTAATTACCAAAAAGATTACATAAAAATTAAGACAGGAAACAATATTGTATGAATTTGAATAATAACTTATAACATTTAAGCCATCTCCAATATAAGAAATTTTTGAGTGCAAATCATATTCAGTAAATTTTTGAAAATCATTAAATTGTCCTAGATGATATCTGATAGAGTCTGCATCAGTAACTGGTATAACAGATGAAAAAAAAATATTAATTATTAATATAAAATAAAAAAGATTTATAAAATTTAATTTTTTTATCTTCTTTTTCCTTTTGATAAAATAAGTAAATTTAGTGACAACTGCAAAATAACCCAATAAAACAAAAAAAAAATAAATTATTTCTGAAAACCTGCGAGTAAAAATAAAATTCGATGTGTTTAAAATATAAAAACAAAATGAAATTAAAAGAATTAAAATAGAGAAAACTAATAAAATTAATTTTTTGTCTAATTTTAAATATTGGGTAATTTTTTTACTAGAAAAATTAATACCCACTAAAAAGATTATAGATTGTAAAGAAAAAAAAATTGTAATTAATGACATTTTTTATAATTTATCTTCAATTAGATGATAAAAATAGACAATAAATTATATAAATATAAGGTAAACTATATAATTTTTCATAACTATTAAGAAATTGTGCCTAAAATTTTAGAAAAAAGAAAAGAGTTACTTTCGGTTTTAATTTTTCTATTATTAATTTTCTTATCTTATTCTAAACAAGGAGATCTAAAATATAATATTTCTATAATATTAATTTTTTTATTAAATTTATTTTTAATGGATTTAAATTGGTGCAAGTCTTGTTTAAAAAACTTTTTTAAAAAAAGAACCAATGTTATTTTTTTGATTTTTTTAGTAATTTTTTTTTCCAGGAATTTTTATTCTTTTCAGATATTTGTTTCATCAATTTTAGCAATTCTTTTATTTTTAAATTTTAAAAAATTAAAAGAAAGTTTTAAGATAAAATTAGTCTATTTTTTTTCGATTTTATCGATATTGAACTATTATTTTCTTGGATTTTTCCTGATTGATTACTCTAACAATAGTTATTTATTTAGTTATGATACTATCTCACATTTAAATAGTTATGATATCTTTAAAGGTATAAATTTTCATAACATATCTGTTCTTTTTCTAGGTATATTATTTTTGAAGATAAAATATTTTAAGTTTTGCACCACAAATTTTAAAAATATTTTAATAATTTCAATAGCACATGATTTTTTGTTCTTTTTAAATTTAGGCTACTATTCCATATTAATATTTTTTTTTACAATAATTTTAATTTCTTATTTTGTTGATTTTTTAAAATTTAAAAGTGATAGAATATTATTTTTTCTTGTAATTTTATTTTCTTTAAATTTTCTTTTGTCACCATTGGTATTAAATAAAACAATACCCTTAAATTTTGTAACAGCATTTGAAAACATAAATTTATTTTTAAACTTTTTAGAGTATCAAATATTTGAATCTGTCAATGGTAATAATAAACTACTGAGTTTAGAGGAACTAAAGTTGTCCGTAGGAAATGATTTCATTCCTTTTCTTGGAATTATCAATCGGATTATTTTTTACTGGTCACCGTCAAATTTTGACATAAGTATATTTGGCATAAATAATTATGATAACTTTATTTTTCATAGTCTTTTTTTAGAATTCTTAAGTAATTTTGGATTAATAGGTCTTATTACTTTATATTTCTATTTATATTATTTTTTTTCAATAATTGACACAAAAAATTCAAAATTATTTTTTTTAATAATTGTAGCTTTAAATTCTATGGACACATTTATATTCACACATCATTATCAATTAATGATAATGAGCTGGATTTTTATTGGATTACTGGATGAAAAAAAAAAAATCTAAACCAAAAGTTTCTATTTTGATGGTAATTAATGACAAATAAATTATATTGATTAGGTCTATTAAAAGTATTTTGTATCAAAAATTAAGTAAATTTAAGCTGTTGATTTTCGATAATAATTCAAATGATAAAACAAGGTTTTCATTAAAGTGTTAATTTAGCAAAAAGAAAAAATTTAAAAAAAAGCAGTTAAGAAGAGAAACATCTTAAATTTCTATATACAGTTTTTAAATTTTGAGTATTATTTGATAAATTATGAATGAAATTATTATAAAAGAAATCAAGCAATTAATTGAAAATGATAAAATTAGTATTGATAATAATACATCATTAATTGGTGAAGACAGTCCCCTTGACTCAATGAATATAGTAAATCTTTGTTTAAGATTAGAGGATTTAGCGAAAGCACAAAATTTTAATTTTGACTGGTCAGGAGAAACTATGTCTAGATCAAAAAGTATGTTTAGATCTGTTGCTTCACTTTCAGCAGAATTTTTAAGACAAAAAAATTTAAAAAAAAACTAATATGTATATTGTTTCTGGGGCCAGCAGAGGTATTGGTAAATATATATTTGAAAGTTTAAAATCGAAAAAATTAGATGTTATTGGTCTTGCTACCAAGTCTGATCCTAATAAAGAAATTTTAGAATGTGATATCAGTAATTTTGACTCTATAAAATCAGCTCATGATATAATAAAAAAAAAATACGATAAAATTTATGCTTTAATTAATGTTGCTGGCATTGCATCAATGAATTTGGCATTGGCTATGCCGTCTGAAGTTACCAAAAAAATTATAAATACAAATCTTCTTGGTACAATATTTTTAAATCAAATATTTTCTCCGCTCTTAATAAGAAATAAAAAAGGAAGAATAATTAATTTTTCTACAGTTGCAGTTAGATTAGCAATAAAAGGTGAGTCAATTTATACTGCATCTAAAGCTGGTGTTGAGTCATATAGCAGGACATTAGCAAAGGAACTTTCAGGTTTTAATATTACTGTAAACTGTATTGCACCTGGACCAATAAAAACAGATTTAACCGCTGGTGTAACGAAAAAACAAATCGAAAGCATTCTTAAACAACAAATTATTCAAAAACAACTGCATCCATCTGATGTAATGGATCAAGTAGACTTATTACTTTCAGAAAAAGCAAAAAACATAACTGGCGAAGTTGTTGCTATTGGAGGAGTTTGATGTTATTTCTTTTATTTTACTAATAATTATATGAGCTTTGATCACTCTTTAGATACAACTCCATTTGTTAATTCGTACTTTTATGAAAACTTAAAAAAAAAATATGGAATAAATGAATTTACTAAATATTCTGACCAACTTGCGGTAGATGGATATTGTATAATAGACCTAGAGGTAGAAACTAAAATAATTGATGAAGCTAATAAAGATATTGATAATGCAATTAGTAAAAATACTTATAAAAAAAATTCTGATGCATACCATTATAACGAAAATCCAAGAATTGTAGAAGGTTGGAAATTTAGCAATTCAATTAAAGAGCTGGCTAAGAATAAAAAATTACTCTCTTTATTAGAGTATTGTTATCAGAGTAAACCAATACCATTTTCTACAATTAATTTTATAAAAGGTACTGAGCAACCCCTTCATAGTGATGAATTTCATTTTGGTTCACTACCACAATACTATTTACGAAGAATGGGTCAAAGAAATGATCAAAATTAATAATTTAGAAATTATAACGCCTGCATTAAAAAAAGGACAATGTTTAGTATGGAGTTCTAATTTATTGCATGGAGCATACAAAATAAAAAATGAGGAATTAACAAGGAAAAGTTTAGTTGTCCATTATCATTATGAAAAATGTGAAAAAATTTTTTTTCCAAGTCATAGTAATATTGAAAAAGGAAAATTAATTGAGAGAAATCTTAAAGATTTAGGTTTTACAAATCTATAGATATTTATTACTAAATTTTACAAAAAATAGTTCTTATGGATATTTTTAAAAAAATTGAAATTAGAAGATCTAGAGATATTCCAATATTGATAGATGGCGAATCAAACGTTTATTTATCAGACATTATTAAGTCTGAACGTAATTTTTTAAAAGATATTTCCTCTGGCGATGTTGTTATACTCATAGGTGACTATGATGAGTTATCAATTTCTACTTTTTTGCACTTGATAAATATTAAAGCCATAATAGTTCCACTTACAAAAGACAATATTACTAATATTAAGTATAATATTGAAACATCTAAAGCGGATTATATTATTGAGCAAAATAAAGTAACAAAATTAAAAAAAAGTAATAAATCAAATAAGTTAATTGAAGATATTAAAAAAAAAGGAAATCCTGGACTAATCTTCTTTTCTACAGGCACTACGGGCAAACCTAAAGCTATCTTACATGATGCAACTTTATTATTTAAAAGATTTGAAACACCAAGACCTGCCTTAAAAGCAATTAATTTTTTGATGTTTGATCATATGGGAGGAATAAATACTTTGCTTCATATAATTTTTAATGGTGGTACAATCATTAAACCTGAAAAAAGAAGTCCAAAACATATATTGGAATTAATAAGTAAACATAGTATTGAATTATTACCTACTACACCAACATTTTTAAGAATGCTTTTAATGAGCGGCATGATACCAAAAAATGTGCCTGATTCTCTAAAGATTATCACTTATGGTTCAGAACAAATGGATAGTTTAACACTTGAAACCTTATCCAACTTACTTCCAAATATTGAATTTAGACAAACCTATGGTCTAACAGAATTTTCAGTACTTAGAGCTAAGAGCAAATCAAATACAAGCTTATTTTTTAAAATAGGAGGAGAAGGAGTTGAAACGAAAATAATAGAAAACACTTTATTTATAAAAAGTAAATTTAGAATGATCGGTTATTTAAATGCTCCTGACCCTTTTGATCAGGATGGATGGTACAATACTAAAGATATAGTCGAAAGCGATGGAGAATATATTAAAATTATTGGTAGAGGAACAGAGGTTGTAAGTGTAGGTGGATCAAAGTTCATGTTATCTGAAGTAGAAAATATGGCACTAAAATTTCCTGGTGTTTACAATGTGAAGAGTATTTCAAAATCAAATCCAATTACAGGCCAACATGTTGAAATATTAGTTGAGATGGTTCAACGATCAGAAAATGATCTACTTAATCTGCAATCATATTTTAAAAAAAATCTTCCTAATTATATGAGGCCTCAAAAAATTATATTTGGAAAAGTTAAAGTAAATCATAGATTTAAAAAGATAAATTAACGCTTTACGATAATGTTTATTGATAAAAATTTCAAGAATGTATTAGATTTATTTGAGTCGCAACTAAATGAATATAGTCAATCCGGTGCTGCATTTGCAGTTTATAAAAATGGAAAAGCTCTTATTGATATATATGGCGGGTACCAAAATAAAAATGTTTTATGGAATAAAAATACTATTGTAAATGTTCACTCAACTGGAAAAGGAATAGTTCTTATGTGTGTCTCTATATTAATTGACAAAGGAATTCTAAATATAAATGAGTATGTTCATAATTATTGGCCTGAATTCAAAAAAAAGAATAAACAAAATATTAAAATTAAGCATTTGCTCCGACATCAAAGTGGTCTTTATGGATGGAGAAAAAAAATGAAAGTATCAGACTTATTTAGAGGCAAATATTGTAACAAAATAATTGCAGAACAAGAGGCATTTAACAAACCTGGTGAAGAAACATGTTATCATGCAATGACTATTGGGTTTATAATAAATAAATTATTTGAAAATTTAACGAATATGACTGTAGGACAATATATCAGAAAAAATTTAGTAAAAAATTCAAATATTAATTGTTTTATAGGAACACCAAAAAAAGTATTTAATAACATTGCTAAAACTAGAGAGATAATTTTTTCAAAAAATATAAATTTAAAAAATAAAGATATTTATTATCAAAGAGCTTTTCAAAATCCAAAGGTAAATATTAATGATACTAATAAAAAAAAATGGATTACATCTGAGATTCCTGCATTAAATTGTCATAGCAACGCTTCTTCGTTAGCAAGATTATATAACAAATTTAATGTTAAAGATAATGTGGTATCGTACAATACATTTAAAGAAATAACAAAAATTAAAAACTATAATATGGATTATGTTTTGAGGGTGCCGATAAAATGGAGTTCCATCGGCTATATAATTGATGGAGGAAAGTTATTTGGAAAAAGTAAAAAATCTTATGGACATACAGGTTCAGGAGGATCACTTGCTTTTTCTGATCCAGAGGCGAATATTAGTATAGCATATACTCCAAATATTTTATTAGATAAAAATTTTAAAGATAAGAAATATTATCAACTAATGAATTTTATATTAAGAAATTAGATGAAGACCACATAAACAAAAATTATTTAAGTTGGCTTACCGATAAAGACATAACAGAGTTTTTTGGAATAGCGTATAATGATTATACTTTAGAGGATCTAATGAAATATTATCAATCATTTCATAATAACAACACAAAATATTTGTTTGGAGTTTTCACAAAAAATGATCATATTCATATAGGCAATACATCAATAAGTGGAATTAATAAAATACATGGAACCTGTACATGGGGTTATTTGATAGGTAATAAAGATTACTGGGGAACTAATGCGGGAAGAGACACAATCAACTTAACATTAAAATTTTGTTTTGAAACTTTAAATATTAGAAAGATATTTGGTACAATATATTCGAACCATATCTCAGCCCAATTCAATTTACTGAAATGTGGATTTGAGGAAGAAGGAACAATAAGAGAGAAATATTACCACAAAGGTAAGTTTGTGGATGAGATAATTTATTCCATGGGAAAAGATAAGTGGAACATAATAAAAGTTAAATTAAATCTGGGTTAAATAAAAATGAATAATCCAAGAAATATATTAATATCATTTATGAGAGGTTTTTTTATATGTCCTATAATTTCCTTTCTTCTTAAGAATAATTTAATAGAAATTTTTTTAAAAAAAAAATTTAGTCTTGACGATTTTAGTAAAATTAAAAATAAAAAATTCTTTTACAATATACTATTGTATATGTTGAATTTAGGTTTAATAAAATTTATAAACAAAAATAAAAAATCGTTTAAAGTAACCACCTTAGGAAAAAAAATTTTTTTGAGGTCTGGGTCTTTTTTAATTTTGCATTCCTATAAATCTTATTTTGATAACTTAAATGAAACGTTAATTAGAAATCTAACTTCTGGCAATAAGTGTAACAGAGAAGAAAATGTAATTGGAAGTGGATCAATACATAAAAAGAAATTTTTTCCCGAGGCTTTTAAATTGATTAATAAAAAAAATATAGGTTTAATAGTAGATATTGGATGTGGTAACGGTAATTATTTAAAGGAAATTAATAAAAAATTTAAAAACATACCTATTTTAGCATCAGATCTTTCAGCCTTGGCGATTGGACAAGCAAAGAATAATTTAAAAAATTTAAATTGTAAAAAAAAGTTTTTAATATGTAGTGCATTTGATGTAAGAAAATGGTCTAAAGAAATTAACAAATTTAAAATAAAAAAAAATAAAAAAGTTGTTATTTCTTTATGGTTTATTCTTCATGAAATATCTAAAGGAAAACCTGAGAATATTGTTATATTTTTTAAAAAATTAAAAAAATATTTACCGAACGCTCAGATTTTAATTGGTGAAATTATAAATTTACCTACTAATATGTTAAAAGCAAATATAGATATTTCTATAATGCCTGAATTTTTACTTTTTCATCAACTCTCTAATCAAGGTGTATTAACATACTCTGATTTTAAACGAATAAAACAAAAGATTCCGCAAAAGGTAAATCACGAAATTAAATTTGATATGATTAAGTTTAAAAAAAAAGAATCTCCATCTGCTTTTATTTGGTCGTTAAGTAATAGTGCTTTTTGAAAAAATTAATATTGTTTTAGAATTTATAGAACTTAAACTTAATGGGTTTGATTGTGATAATTATTAATTGATTATAATGAGTTGAATTTATTGTATTATTAGATGAAAAAAAAAATATTCAATCCTAAAATTTCTATCATAATGGTTATCCATAATGAAGAAAGTGCAATTATAAAATCTGTTAAAAGTATTCTCAATCAAAACTTTGATAAATTTGAATTATTAATTTTAGATAACAATTCAATAGACAAAACTAAATTTTTTTTAAGATGTATGTCAAATAAAGACTCCAGAATTAAAATATTTTATTCGAAAAAAAATTTAGGATTAACAAAAGGTTTAAATTATTTGTTAAAAAGGACTAAATCTGACGTGATAGCTAGAATAGATGGTGACGATTTTTGGAATATTAATAAATTAAGATTACAATATAAATTTTTTAGAGGAACAAATACCAACATTGTTGGAACAAATGCATATTATGTAGATAAATATAAAATTTATTCTAGTTCGAATTTACCTTTATTAGATAAAAATATTAGAAAAAAAATGATTTTTTCAAATCCATTTATTCATTCGTCAATGATGTTTAATAAAAGGCATTTAAAATCATATGACCCAAAATATTCTAAATGTCAGGATTATGATGCATGGCTCAAATTATCTCTTAATAGAAGATTGAGCTTCAAAAATATCTATAGACAATTGACATTCTATAGCCTTACCAAACCATTATCTTTCAATTCTGTTTTGATCGATCTTAAAATTAGATTCAAACATTTAAAACATTTGGGATTTTTCGAACTTATTATTTCCACTTTTTACATATTTTGTTCAATATTTATACTATTTTATAAGTTAATGGCTAAAAAAAAATAAACTTGTTTTTTTTAAAAAATAAATTATGAGAGGCTCATGAAATATTACATAGCAGGTGCAGGAGGATTTATTGGTGGACATCTCGTAAACAGACTTATAAATGATGGTAATAAAGTAACTGCTGTAGATTTAAAAAAAAAAGATGATTGGTTCCAGATAAATGATAAAGCAGAAAATTTTTTTGATTGTGATCTAAAAATTCTTAAAAATTGTGAAAATACAGTAAAAGATATTGATATAATTATTAATTTAGCATGTAATATGGGAGGCATAGGTTTTATCACTAGTTACAAGGCTGAATGCATGCTTTCAGTTCTTATAAATACAAATCTGCTTATGCAAGCCAAAGAAAAAAAGATTAAGAAGTTTTTTTTTTCGTCTTCAGCATGTATTTATCCAACAAATATACAGAGCGAACAGAAATCTGTAGCACTTAAGGAAGATACGGCATATCCAGCAAATTCTGAGGATGGGTATGGTTGGGAGAAACTTTTCAGTGAACGAATGTGTAAGCATTTCTTTGAAGATTTTAACATCGATGTAAGAATAGCTAGATTTCATAATTGTTATGGCCCTAATGGTTCGTGGTTTGGAGGTAGAGAAAAAGCTCCAGCAGCATTAGCTAGAAAATTTGTCGAAGCTAAAATTAAAAAAACAAATCAAATAGAAATTTGGGGTAATGGTGAACAAGTAAGAAGCTTTATGTATGTTGAGGATTGTTTGGATGGTATTTTAAGATTAATTGACTCAAATTTTAGAGATCCAATTAATATCGGTAGTAGTGAGGACGTTACTATAAATCAGATGGCTGATATCTTGGAAAATATATCAGGCATTAAACCTGAACGAAGTTATAAATTAGATGCACCTAGAGGTGTTTTTAATAGAAATAGTGATAATACACTTATAAAAAAAACTTTGAATTGGGAGCCTTCAATTAAACTTGTAGATGGTCTAAAAATTACATTTGATTGGATATTTGATGAATACCAAAAAAAATACGAATCATAATTTTGTTTTATTTAATTTTATCAAATCTAATTCTCTTTTTATTAGCA
>LULK01000137.1_pt1 | contig 24945 bp, 29 predicted proteins | sample 728181 | NCBI WGS metagenome assembly LULK01 (sample SAMN03860291, study PRJNA289734) | marine metagenome | biome: seawater column; feature: ocean; material: water; isolation source: Red Sea water column Station 169 - depth 10m | place: Saudi Arabia: Red Sea | collected 2011-10-15 | depth 10 m | reverse complement strand
AAAGTAGAACTTAAATAAATTAAAAAGGATTTTTTTAGCTCTGATTAATTTTATTAATCAGTGTTAAACATTGATGCAAATATCTTTTACTGAAAAAAAGAATATTAGAAAAAGTTTTGGTAAACTTAAAGAAAGTTTATCAATCCCAAACTTGATTGAAGTCCAAAAAAATTCTTACAAAGAATTAACAGATTTTAATACTGAAAATTTAGAATTAACCAAAGGTTTTGATAGAGTTTTTAAAAGTATTTTTCCAATTGACGACCTTAATGATAAGGCAACCCTAGAATATGTTTCATATAGATTAGAAAAACCAAAATTTGATGTGGAAGAGTGTATAGCAAGGGGATTAACTTACTCATCTGCTTTAAAATGTACACTTAGATTAGTTGTTTATGAAATAGATCAAGAGAATAACACTAAAGATATTTTATCTGCAAAAGAACAAGAAGTTTACATGGGAGAAGTTCCAATGATGACCAACAGTGGAACTTTTATAACTAATGGCGTGCAGAGAGTTGTTGTAAACCAAATGCACAGAAGTCCAGGTGTATTTTTTGATCATGATAAAGGGAAAACTCACGCCAGTGGTAAATTATTATTTAACTGTCGTGTAATCCCAAATAGAGGCTCATGGTTAGATTTTGAATATGATGTAAAGGATTTTCTATATTTTAAGATCGATAGAAAAAAAAAGATCCTCGCTTCTACTTTATTACTTGCCTTAGGTTTTACTAAATCAGATATCGCAAACGAATTTTATGATCATGAAAAATTTAGTTATGATACCAACTCTCAAAAATGGAAAACAAAATTTAATCCAGAAAATTATAAAGCAAAAAATTTCTCAGAGGAAGTTATCGATGCGAATACTGGAAAAGTTGTAATTAAATTAGGTGATAAGATAAATTATTTAAATGCAAAAAAATTATCAAATGATGGTTTAAAAAATATTTTAGTATCAAAAGACTCTCTATATGGAAAATTTTTACAAAACGATGTTAAGATAAGCGATGAAGAAGGTGGCACTTTCAAAATTGGAACTGAATTAAACGAAACCATTATTCAACAAATCATAGATGCAAAAATTTACACTTTAGATATCTCGGTTACCAATTCAATTAATAAAGGTGGTTATTTATTAACAACAATATTTAATGATAAAAATAATTCTAAAGACGAAGCAATAACCGAAATTTATAAAATGCTAAGACCAGGTGAACCACCAACAATCGAAATAGCAACTCAAATTTTTAATAATTTGTTCTTTAGTTCTGATAGGTACGATTTGTCTGATGTAGGTAGAGTAAAAATGAACTCAAGATTGAACTTAGAGTGCTCTGATAAAATCACAATTTTAAGAAATGATGACATTATTGCAATAATTCATAAAATGCTTGATCTTAGAGATGGCAAGGACGAAGTAGATGATATTGATCATTTAGGAAATAGACGAGTAAGATCAGTAGGAGAGCTTGTTGAAAATCAGGCTAGGATCGGTGTATATAGAATGGAAAGAGCAATCAAAGAGAAAATGACCACTCTTGATATTGAGTCCGCAATGCCACAGGATTTGATCAATGCTAAACCTCTAACTGTTTCATTAAAAGATTTTTTTGCTAGTTCACAGTTATCTCAGTTTATGGATCAGACAAATCCTTTATCGGAAATTACTCACAAGAGAAGAGTATCAGCATTAGGTCCTGGTGGCTTAACTCGAGAAAGAGCGGGTTTTGAAGTACGTGATGTTCATCCAACTCATTATGGAAGAATATGCCCAATTGAAACACCAGAGGGCCCAAACATTGGTTTGATAAATAGTTTGTCTACATACGCAAAAATTAACAAATATGGATTTATTGAAAGTCCATATAAAAGAGTTAAAGATGGAGTTGTCCAAGACAAAGTCGAGTATCTATCTGCAATGGAAGAGACGAAATACACAATTGCTCAAGCTAATACCAAATTAGATAAGAACAATAAAATTGTTGAAGAGCTTGTATCTTGTAGACAAAATTTAAATTTTCTATTATCAAAACCTGAAACTATCGACTACATAGACGTTTCACCTAAACAATTAGTATCAGTTGCAGCTTCTTTAATCCCTTTTTTAGAAAATGATGATGCCAATAGAGCCTTGATGGGATCAAATATGATGAGGCAAGCTGTTCCATTATTAAAACCTGAGGCGCCTTTGGTAGGAACTGGAATTGAGAGTGACGTTGCTTTAGACTCAGGTGTTACAATCGTAGCAAAGAGAGATGGAATAGTTGACAAAATTGATGGAAAAAGAATTGTTGTTAAGGTTACTGAGGAAACAGATTTCACTAAATCTAGTGTTGACATATATAACCTTCAAAAATTTAAAAGATCAAACCAAAATACATGTATTAACCAAAGACCATTAGTCAGAGTTGGGGACAAAGTCAAAACAGGTGATATTATTGCTGATGGTCCATCTACTAGATTAGGAGAATTAGCTTTAGGAAAAAATGTTACCGTAGCATTTATGCCTTGGCAAGGATATAATTTTGAGGACTCAATATTGATCTCAGAAAGATGTGTGACTGATGATGTATTTACATCTGTCCATATCGTTGAATATGAGATAATGGCAAGGGATACTAAACTTGGTGAAGAAGAAATTACAAGAGATATTCCAAATGTTAATGAAGAGGCTTTAAAAAATCTTGATGAGTCAGGTATAGTTTATATTGGGGCAGAAGTTAACGCTGGAGATATTTTAGTTGGTAAAGTTACACCAAAAGGTGACTCAGCTTCTGGACCTGAGGAAAAATTATTAAGATCAATTTTTGGTGAAAAAGCGATAGACGTAACTGATACATCTTTAAGAATGTCTAGAGGCAGCAGTGGAACAGTGGTTGACGTAAAAGTTTTCAATAGACATGGTATTGAAAAAGATGAAAGGTCTATAACAATCGAACGAGCTGAGATTGAACAAGTCCAACAAGATAAAATTGTTGAAGAGGAAATCTTAGAGAGAAGTATTAAGCAACGGGCTTCTCAAATTTTCTCTGGCTCATCACTAACCAAAAAAATTAAAAATATTGATGAAGGAACAAAACTTGATTTTGAAACTATTAATGATTTAACAATTACTGATGTTTTTAAAATTACAGATGGAAATTCAAAAAATGATGCTGCAATAGCTCAATTAAAAGATCAATATAATAAAGCTGAACAAGATATTATTGAAAGGTTTGAAGACAAAGTTCTAAAAATTCGAAGTGGTGATGACCTTTTGCCAAGCGTGATGAAAATGGTTAAAGTTTTTGTTGCAATTAAAAGAAGATTAAGACCAGGTGATAAAATGTCTGGAAGACATGGTAATAAAGGAGTTGTTAGTAAAATTGTTCCTGTTGAAGATATGCCTTATAGAGAAGATGGAAGACCAGTTGATATAGTTTTAAATCCTTTGGGAGTTCCAAGTCGTATGAACGTGGGTCAGATCTTAGAGACACATTTAGGTTGGGCATGTAAAGAATTTGGAGAACAAGTTAAAAATTTAGTGAACGAAAACCATAAAAAGCTAGAAAAAACTGAAAAGATATCAAATTTCTTAAAATCTGTTTATGGTGAGGAAATCTATAATCAAAAAGTTGATAAGTTAAATAAAACAGAGTTTGAAGATTTATGTGAAAATCTTCAAAATGGAATTGCTATATCGACACCAGTATTTGATGGGGCAAAAGAAAAAGATGTAACAGAGATGTTAGAACTTGCAAAACTACCAGGCTCTGGACAAACTTATTTGTGGGATGGAAGAACAGGTGAAAAATTTGATAGACCTGTAACAGTTGGGATTATCTATATGCTTAAACTTCATCATTTAGTAGAAGATAAAATTCACGCAAGATCCACTGGACCTTACAGTTTAGTTACACAACAACCACTAGGTGGCAAAGCTCAATTAGGTGGTCAAAGATTTGGTGAAATGGAAGTTTGGGCTCTTGAGGCATATGGTGCATCATACACTTTACAGGAAATATTAACTGTAAAATCAGATGATGTAGCAGGTAGAGTTAAAGTTTATGAGACAATCGTCAAAGGCGAAGAAAACTTCGAGTCAGGTATACCAGAATCCTTTAACGTATTAGTTAAAGAAATAAAATCTTTGGCATTAAATGTGGAATTAAATTAATTATGAAAAAAGAATTAACAGACTTGTTTAAAAATTCTGAGATATCTGAAGCTCAAAATTTTAATAGTATAAAAATTTCATTAGCTAGCCCGGAGAAAATAAAGTCTTGGACATATGGTGAAATAAAAAAACCCGAAACAATTAACTATAGAACTTTCAGACCAGAAAAAGATGGATTATTTTGTGCCAGAATATTTGGTCCTATCAAGGATTATGAATGTCTGTGTGGCAAATATAAAAGAATGAAATTCAGAGGAATAATTTGTGAAAAATGCGGTGTTGAGGTTACAAAATCAAATGTTCGTAGAGAAAGAATGGGTCATATTAATCTAGCTACTCCAGTTGCCCATATATGGTTTTTAAAGTCATTACCAAGTCGAATAGCTTTAGCAGTTGATATGAAGTTGAAGGAAATTGAAAGAGTACTTTACTTTGAAAATTTTATTGTAGTTGAACCTGGCTTAACTGGCTTAAAAAAAAATCAACTTTTAAATGAGGAAGAATTAGCGAAATATCAAGATGAGTTTGGTGAAGAAGCATTCTCTGCTGGTATAGGAGCTGAGGCAGTTTTAGAAATGCTAAAGAACCTTGATTTAGAATTAGAAAAGAAAAATTTAGTTAGTTACATTAAAGAAACAAAATCAAAAGTTAATGAAGAAAGAGCAATTAAAAGGCTAAAACTAATAGAGTCATTTATTGATACAGGTCAAAAACCTGAGTGGATGATCATGACAGTTGTTCCAGTAATTCCACCTGAACTAAGACCTTTAGTCCCTTTAGATGGTGGAAGATTTGCGACTTCTGATTTAAACGATTTATATAGAAGAGTAATTAACAGAAATAATCGTTTAAAAAGATTAATGGATCTAAAAGCTCCAGACATAATCGTGAGAAATGAAAAAAGAATGCTCCAAGAGTCTGTTGATGCATTATTTGATAATGGTCGAAGAGGAAGAGTAATCACTGGAACTGGTAAAAGACCATTAAAATCTTTAGCAGAAATGTTAAAAGGTAAACAAGGTAGATTTAGACAAAATCTTTTAGGTAAGCGTGTAGATTATTCTGGAAGATCTGTCATTGTTGTTGGACCAGATTTAAAATTACACGAGTGTGGACTACCAAAAAAAATGGCATTAGAACTATTTAAACCATTTTTATACGCTAGGTTAAATAAGCTGGGGTTAGCCTCAACAATTAAACAAGCAAAAAAACTTGTTGAAAAAGAAACTAATGCTGTATGGGATGCTTTAGAATTAATTGTAAGAGAACATCCAGTTTTATTGAATAGAGCTCCTACACTTCATAGATTAGGTGTACAAGCTTTTGAACCAAAATTAATTGAGGGAGATGCTATTGAGTTACACCCATTAACATGTGCAGCATTTAATGCTGATTTTGATGGAGATCAAATGGCAGTGCACGTTCCTTTAAGTTTAGAAGCTCAACTAGAGGCAAGAATATTGATGCTCTCAACAAACAATATTTTATCACCATCAAACGGTAAACCTATTATTGTTCCAAGTCAGGATATGATCTTAGGAATTTATTATTTATCACAAGAACCTTTAACTGATAAACCAGCAGGATACTTTTTAAATGCTGATCAAATAGAATTCGCCTTGTCTTCAGGTCAACTAAAAGTTCATAGTACAATTATATCAAGATTTGAAACTGTTGATGAAAAAGGAAATAAGAAATTTGAAAAATATACATCAACAGCTGGTAGATTTTTATTAGCTAACTTATTACCAAAAAACAAAGACATTAAATTTTCATTGGTTGATAGATTATTGCCAAAAAAAGTTGTTTCTGAAGTAATTGATATTGTCTTTAGGTTCTGTGGTCAAAAAACAACCGTTATTTTTTGTGACAAATTAAAGGATTTAGGTTTCAAACATGCTTTTAAAGCTGGAATTTCTTTTGGTAAAGATGATCTAGTTATTCCTGAAAGTAAAAATAAACTTATTGATGACACCAAAAAACAAATAGCAGATTATGAAACTCAATACGCTGAAGGACTTATTACTAGAGGAGAAAAGTATAATAAAGTTGTTGATGCCTGGTCAAAATGCACTGATCAAGTAGCATCTGAAATGATGAAAGGTATTTCAGCAACTCAAAAAACTTCTGAAGGTTTAAAAATTAACTCAGTATTTATGATGGCTGATAGTGGAGCCAGAGGTTCAGCCGCACAAATGAAACAATTGGCTGGTATGAGAGGTCTTATTGCAAAACCTTCTGGTGAAATTATTGAAAGTCCAATTACGTCAAATTTTAAAGAGGGATTAACTGCGCTAGAATACTTTAATTCTACACACGGAGCTAGAAAAGGTTTAGCTGACACAGCATTAAAAACAGCGAGCTCAGGATATTTAACCAGAAGACTGTGTGACGTAGCACAAGATTTAACAGTGACTAAAAAAGAGTGCGATTGTAAGAAGCCAGGTTTTATTGAACTTTCTGAAATTTTAGAGGGAGGAAATGTTGTAGTAAGTTTATCTGAGAGAGCTTTAGGAAGAGTAACTTTTGATGATGTAAAACATCCTATCACCGGTGAAGTAATAATTAAAAAACTGACAATGATTGATGAAGCTGGATGTGATAAGATCGACGCTGCTGGAATTAAATCTGTAAAAGTTTACTCAGTAATGACCTGTGGATCTAAAGAGGGAGTTTGTGCAACCTCTTATGGTAGAGATTTATCTAGGGGAAAAATGGTTCATGTTGGTGAAGCTATTGGAATGATTTCTGCTCAGTCGATTGGTGAACCTGGTACTCAGCTTACTATGAGAACTTTCCACGTCGGTGGAACAGCTTCAGTAAAACAAGATTCACAAATAGTAACTAAAAGTGAGGGAACTTTAAAGATCTTAAACTCAAATATTTTAGAGGACTCTAAAAAGAATTTGATTGTAATGGGACGTAATACTCAACTTTCTATTGAAGATGACAATGGTGTACAAATTGCAGTTTATAAAGTTGCTTATGGATCAAAACTATTTTTTAAAAATGGCGACAAAGTAAAAGCAAACACAAAAATTTGCGAATGGGATCCTTATACTACACCCGTTATAGCTGAGAAGAGTGGTATTTCAAGTTATGTTGATTTAATTGATGGAGTTTCAATTCAAGAAACTACTGATGATGCTACAGGTATATCATCTAAGTCTGTGATTGATTGGAGAGCACAATCAAAAAGTACTGATTTAAAACCAAGAATTACTCTTAGAGATGAAAAAGGTAATGTAATTAAAAAAGCAGATGATAATGAAGCAAGATATTATCTTGTTCCAGACTCAATTTTATCAGTTAAAGATGGACAAAAAGTTTCAGCGGGTGATGTAATTGCTAGACTTCCAAAAGAAACAACAAAAACAAAAGATATTACGGGAGGACTGCCAAGAGTTGCTGAGTTATTTGAAGCAAGAAAAGCAAAAGATAGTGCAATAATTGCTGAAAATGATGGACAAGTTATCTTTGGAAAAGAGGTTAGAGGTAAACAAAGAATCTCAATTGTTCCTCAAGACGGAAGTGAACCATCAAATTATTTAATTCCCAAAGGAAAACATATTAACTTTAACCAAGGTGAAAAAATTAAAAAAGGTGAATATCTTCTTGATGGTCAACCTTTACCTCATGACATCTTAAGAATAATGGGCATAAAAGACTTAACTGAATATTTTGTTAACCAGGTTCAGGAAGTTTACAGACTACAAGGTGTTATTATAAATGATAAACATATCGAAACTATTTTAAGACAAATGTTGAAAAAAGTAGAAGTGAAATCTTCAGGGGACTCATCCTATTTACCAGGTGAAATAGTTGACAGAATAAAATTTGAAAATATGAATGAAAAACTCAAATCAGAGAATAAAACGCCAGCAATAGGTGAAAGAGTTTTAATGGGTATTACAAAAGCTTCTTTACAGACAGAGTCATTTATCTCCGCTGCTTCATTCCAAGAAACTACAAGAGTTTTAACTGACGCTGCAATTAAAGGTAAAATTGACCCGTTAAATGGACTAAAAGAGAATGTTATCGTTGGTAGATTGGTACCTGCTGGTACTGGAAATATCAAAAATAGATGGAATAAAAAGGCACTGGATGATGATAACAAATTCTTATCTGAGCAAGAAAAGATAGAAGCTTCAGAATCCCAAGCAAATCAATAGAAAAAACTAACTTAAATCACAGGTTTTGTTTGACAAAATTCAATTTATAAGTATTTTGGCGATATTTTTGGTTGGAATGTAGTGCTAATTGAACGTACTAAACGCTGCCATAATTGATCTGTCAGTTATTTCATCAAAAATATAATTAATTAAAAATTTTATGCCAACAATTAATCAGTTGTTAAAAAAAAAGAGAGTTAAACAAGTTAAAAGGAATAAAGTTCCAGCTCTACAGAAGCAACCTTTGAAAAGAGGTGTTTGTGTTAAAGTCTATACAACTACCCCAAAGAAACCTAACTCGGCACTAAGAAAAGTTGCAAGAGTAAGATTGTCAAATGGTTTTGAGGTAACAGCGTATATACCAGGGGAAGGTCATAATTTACAAGAACACTCAGTTGTTTTAATAAGAGGCGGAAGGGTTAAGGATCTGCCAGGTGTAAGGTATCACATATTAAGAGGAAATCTAGATACCCAAGGAGTTGCAAATAGAAAAAAAAGAAGATCTTTATACGGAACCAAAAAGGGTAAATAAAAATGTCTAGAAAAAAATCACAACCTAAAAAAGAGATAGTTCCAGACCCAAAATTTAATTCAACTATTATTCCTAAATTAATAAACAACTTAATGTACGATGGTAAAAGAGGTATAGCTTCGAAAATTGTTTACGATGCCATTGAAAAAATTAAAACTAAATCAAAAGATGAGCCTATAAATATTTTTAATGAAGCGATTAATAATATTAAACCAACTGTTGAAGTTAGATCTAGAAGAGTTGGTGGAGCGACTTATCAAGTTCCAGTTGAAGTAAAAAACAAAAGAGCACAAGCTTTAGCGATCAGATGGTTAATAGACTCTGCAAGAAAAAGAAAAGATAAAAATATGTCTGATAAGATTTTCAATGAGCTTTATGATGCCTATGAAAAAAAAGGAGCTGCAGTTAAAAAAAAGGAAGATGTTCATAAAATGGCTGAGTCAAATAAAGCATTTGCACATTTTAGGTGGTAAAAAATTATGTCTAGAACTCATACTTTAGATAAATATAGAAACATTGGTATCATGGCTCATATTGATGCTGGTAAAACAACTACAACAGAAAGAATTTTATATTACACAGGAAAGAGTCATAAAATTGGAGAAGTCCATGATGGTGCTGCAACAATGGACTGGATGGAGCAAGAGCAAGAAAGAGGAATTACAATTACATCAGCTGCAACAACTTGTTTTTGGCAAGACCATAGAATTAATATTATTGACACGCCTGGTCACGTTGATTTTACTATCGAAGTTGAGAGATCCCTTAAAGTTTTAGATGGCGCTGTAGCAGTTTTTGATGGTGTTGCAGGTGTTGAACCTCAGTCCGAAACTGTTTGGAGACAGGCAGATAAATATAAAGTTCCAAGAATTTGTTTTGTGAACAAACTAGACAGAACAGGAGCTGATTTTTTTAGATGTGTAGATATGATAAGAGATAGATTGGGTGCAAAACCATTGGTTATTCAAGTCCCTATAGGTATAGAAGCGTCTCTAACAGGTGTTGTAGACTTAGTAAAAATGAAAGCTCAAGTTTGGAAAAATGAAGCCTTAGGCGCTGAATGGGAATACAAAGATATACCTGCCGATTTAAAAGAAATTTCTGAAAAATATAGAACAGAGCTAGTTGAAGCAGCTGTTGAACAGGACGAAAAATTAATGGAGTCATATTTAAATGGAGATGAAATAAAAGAGGAAGATTTAGTAAAATGTATAAGAAAAGGTACTTTAAACTTTGATTTTGTGCCGGTTATGACTGGATCAGCTTTTAAAAATAAAGGTGTACAACCTTTATTAGATGCTGTTGTCAATTATTTACCGAGCCCAGTTGATATTGGTTCAATTAAAGGAACTAAATTGGGTAGCGAAGATGAAATGGATATGAAATTTGAAGATAGTGCACCATTTTCAGCTTTAGCTTTCAAGGTTGCAAATGACCCATTTGTAGGGTCATTAACTTTTATAAGAATTTATTCCGGCACTATTAAAACTGGAACTGCGGTTTACAACTCATCAAAAGAGAAAGAGGAAAGAGTTGGGAGGATGTTATTGATGCATGCTAATTCAAGAGAGGATATTAAAGAAGCTAACGCTGGAGATATTGTGGCTTTGGCAGGTTTAAAGAACACGATTACTGGACATACTTTATGTGATAAAGAAAATGGTGTTCTTTTAGAACCAATGGAATTCCCAGATCCTGTAATAGAAATTGCAGTAGAACCAAAAACTAAAGCCGATCAAGAGAAAATGGGTGAGGCTTTAGGAAGATTAGCCAAAGAAGACCCTTCTTTCAGAGTGACTTCAGATGAGGAGTCAGGTCAAACAATTATTAAAGGTATGGGTGAATTACATTTAGATATCATTGTGGATAGAATGAAACGAGAGTTTAAGGTAGAGGCGAATGTAGGAGCCCCACAAGTAGCATACAGAGAAACAATAGAAAATTCTTCAGAGGTTGAGTACACACATAAAAAACAAAGTGGAGGTGCTGGACAATTTGCCAAGGTTAAATTGTTAGTAGAGCCACAAGAACCTGGTAAAGGAAGAGAAGTTGAAAGTAAAATTAAAGGTGGTGCTATTCCTAAAGAATTCATTCCAGGTGTTGAAAAAGGAATTGAAACGGTATCAGATGGTGGAATTCTTGCTGGATTTCCAATGATAGATTACAAAGTAACCATTTTAGATGGATTACACCATGATGTTGACTCTAGTGTATTAGCATTTGAGCTAGCAAGTAGAGCTTGTTTTAAGGAAGCATGTACGAAAGGTGGATTAAAGCTTTTAGAGCCAGTCATGAGAGTTGAAGTTGTAACACCTGAGGATTACATGGGAGATGTAATTGGTGATTTAAATAGTAGAAGAGGTCAGATAAGTACTCAAGAGCAAAGAGGTAATGCTACAGTCATTACTGCTATGGTCCCATTAGCTAATATGTTTGGATATATCAATAATTTAAGATCAATGTCTCAAGGTAGAGCACAATACTCAATGTTTTTTGATCATTATTCAAAAGTTCCTCAAAATGTTCAGGATGAAGTAACCAAAAAGATTGCGGGCTAATATGGAAAAACAAAATATAAGAATTAAACTTAGAGCTTATGATAATAAAGTTCTAGATGCATCAACTGAAGAAATAGTCAACACTGTCAAAAGAACAGGAGCAACTATTAAAGGTCCAATACCTCTACCGACTAAAATTGAGAGATATACAGTTTTAAGATCACCACATATTGATAAGAAAAGTAGAGAGCAATTTGAGTCAAGAACACATAAAAGACTAATAGATATAGTTGAACCAACACCACAAACTGTGGAAGCACTTATGAAACTAGATTTAGCTTCAGGTGTGGATGTGGAGATTAAAATTTAAATATGAGAGATATAGCTTTAATAGGAAAAAAAATTGGAATGACCAGGGAGTTTTATAAAACTGGCCAGTCAGTGCCTGTGACCGTTCTTAAGATGGAAAAAGCAAGAGTTATCCAAGTAATTGATAGTGAAAAAAGAGGTTATAAGGCTGTTCAATTGGGATATGGAAAAATTAAAAATTCAAAACTAACAAAAGCAATGAAAGGTTACTTTGCCAAAAAAAATACTGAAGCAAAAAAAAGATTAAAAGAATTCAGAGTTGAAAATATTGACAATTTTAAAGAGGGAAATGAGTTTGGTCTCGAAATATTTAAGGATATAAAATTTGTAGACACAAAATCAAAGACTATTGGTAAAGGTTTTGCTGGAGCTATGAAAAGACATAATTTTGGTGGTTTAAGAGCCACTCACGGTGTTTCAATTTCACATAGATCTCATGGTTCTACTGGACAAAGACAAGATCCTGGAAAGGTTTTTAAAGGAAAAAAAATGGCTGGACACATGGGGGACAAATTAAGAACTATGCAAAACATCGAAATTATTAAAACAGATTTAGAAAATGAATTACTTTATCTTAAAGGCTCAATACCAGGTTCAAAAAATTCAGAAGTTATTGTCAAAGGTTCTGTTAAAAATATAAATAAATTAACAATTGATGAAAAAATTAAAGCTGCTGAGCAAGCAAAAAAAACACCAGATAAAAAGAAAAAATAATGAAAATAGATAAATTAAACTTAGATGGAAAAAAAAGCTCAATAGAAGTTTTGGATAAAATTTTTTCGGCTAAGATAAACCATAAATTAGTAAGTAGTGTTCTATATAAAACTAATGCTAATTATAAGGGTAGACATGCGAAGACTAAGCAACAAAATGAAGTAGCAGGACCTACATCAAAAATTTATGCACAAAAAGGTACAGGTAATGCAAGACATGCTAGTAGAAAAGCACCGATTTTTGTTGGTGGTGGTATAGCACATGGGCCAAAAGGACAATTAGCTTACAAAAAAAGAAAATTAAATAAGAGTGAAAAAAAACAAAGTATAGCGTCTTTGATTAGTGAAAAAACTAAAAATAAAGACTTATTAATTCTTAATGATTTCAATAATCAAATTAAAAAAACAAAAGAAATGAGTTTAATTCTTAAAAAGTTTGAAATTACAGACTCTTTAATTATTCTTGATAAATCCTCAAAGGAAAAAGTAGAAAAATCAATCAGAAATATTCCAAACGTTAAAGTTACAGACATAAACCACTTTAGTGCTTTTGATGTAATTAAATTTAAAAAGATAGTTTTTACAGAAAGTTCTGTAAAAGAGCTGGAGAAGAGATATGCCTAAAATGGAAAAACTTCATCTGTATGATAAAATTTTATCGCCTTTACTTACAGAAAAATCTACTAATTTATCTGGAGAAAACAAAATAGTCTTTAAAGTGCTTAAAAGTGCTAATAAAAAAAATCTTAAGAATAACATTGAAAAGATTTTTAAAGTAAATGTAACAAAGATTAATATCATAAATAAACAAAATAGAACAAAATTAACAAGAGGAAAGAAAGTAAAAGTCTCAGGTTTTAAAAAAGCAATAATCACACTTAAAAAAGGTCAAAGTATAGATCTAACAACAGGAATTTAAATGGCATTAAAAACTTTTAAACCTTATACAAAATCTACGAGGGGAACAATTCTCGTTGATAGAACTGGTATTTGGAAAGGAAAACCTTTTAAGTCATTGGTTTCACCTAAAAATTCAATGAAAGGAAGAAATAATAATGGTCACATAACTTCTGTAAACCGAGCTGGTGGCCACAAAAAAATGTATAGACATGTAGATTTTTATAGAAAAAAATTTGATACACCTGCTACAGTCGAGAGAATAGAATATGATCCAAATCGATCTTGTCACATCATGCTAGTTAAATTTGAGGATAATTCTCACGCTTATTATCTAGCCCCACAAAAAATTAAAATTGGTGACAAAGTCGAAAATGGTTCAAAAAAAGAAATAAAAGTTGGCAATTGTATGCCGCTACAAGATATCCCTGTTGGCATAAATATTCATAATGTTGAAATACAGCCAGGTGGTGGCGGTAAAATAGCTAGATCAGCAGGAACATCTGTTACTATTAGTGGACTAGATGGTAACTATAGTCTTATAAAATTAGCATCTGGTGAGGTAAGAAAAATTGATTCAAGATCTTTAGCAACAATTGGTGTCTTAAGTAATCCAGATCAAAAAAATATAAAAATAGGAAAAGCTGGAAGATCAAGATGGTTAGGTAGAAGACCACACACAAGAGGGGTAGTCAAAAATCCCGTTGATCACCCACATGGGGGTGGAGAAGGAAAAAGTGCAGGTGGAAGACATCCAGTTTCTCCAAAAGGCCAATCAGCTAAAGGATTAAAGACTAGAAATAATAAAAGAACAGATAAATTTATTGTGAAGAGAAGAAATAAAAGAAAGGATACCAAATAATGGCTAGAGCGGTTTGGAAAGGTCCTTTTGTTGAAGAAAGTTTAATGAAAAAAGTGGATAAATACAAAACAGATCCTAAAAAAATTCCAATTAAAACTTGGTCAAGAAAATCTACAATACTTCCAGATTTTGTTGGGGTGAGTTTTTTAATTTATAACGGTAAAAAATTTATTCCAATAACAGTTTCAGAAGACATGGTTGGTCACAAATTAGGTGAGTTTGCACCTACAAGAACTTTTTTTGGACACACACCAGCAGATAAAAAGGCAAAACCTGCAGAAGCTGAGGTTAAAAAGTAAATTATGAGCAAAAAAAAGAAAACACAAAGTAATAAAGATAAGCTTGTTCGATCAATAAACAATAATATTAGATCAAGTGTAAGAAAGCTTAATCCGATTCTTAGAGGAATTGTAGGTAAAAAAGTAGATGTTGCTATAAGAGATTTAGAATTTTCAGAAAAAAGAATAACAAGAGATATAAGAAAAACAATTAGTTCAGCTGTTGCTAACGCCGAAAACAACTTTCAATACGACATCGATAAATTATTTGTTAAAGAAGCTTATTGTGGAAAGAAAATTATGATGAAAAGATTTAGGCCAAGAGCTAAAGGAAGGGCTGCACCAATATTAAAACCTTATTCAAGTGTAACAATAATATTATCTGAGTTAAAAAAAACGGAGGGTCATGGGGCAAAAAGTTAATCCAGTTGGTTTTAGATTAGGTGTTAACAGAGGGTGGGACTCTGTTTGGTATGCAAAAAAGAAAGATTTTGGAAATTATCTTATTGAGGATTTTAAAATAAGAGAATATGTAAAAAAAAATGTAATTAATTCTGGTGTATCTAAAGTTATGATCGAAAGAACATCTAATAAATGTTATGTAACTATTTACACTTCTAGACCTGGATTTGTAATTGGAAAAAAAGGAAGTGATATTGATAAGATTAAAAACAATCTTTCAAAATTTACACAAAACGAAGTAACCTTAAATATCAAAGAGGTAAAAAAACCAGAGACAAATTCGTATTTAGTGGCAGAAAATATAGCACAACAATTAGTGAAAAGAATTTCTTATAGACGTGCGATGAAAAGAGCAATGCAATCTTGTTTAAGGCTTGGGGCTAAAGGAATAAAGGTTTCAGTAAGTGGTAGATTAGGTGGAAATGAAATTGCAAGAACTGAGTGGTTAAGAGACGGAAGCATACCCTCACATACTTTAAGAGCAGACATAGATTATGCTGAAGCTGAGGCTTTAACTACTTATGGAATTATAGGGATAAAAGTTTGGATTTATAAAGGAGAGGTTTTTGCAAAAGAATTTAGTCAAGAAACAAATAAAATAGCAAGCAAAGAGGAAAAAGAGTAAAATGTTGCAGCCAGTAAGAACTAAATGGAGAAAAGCTCACAAAGGAAGAATACATGGGAAAGCTTCAAGAGCTAACTTCATAAATTATGGAGCTTACGCTTTAAAAGCGTTAACCCCTGAAAGAGTGACAGGCAAACAAATTGAGGCTGCGAGAGTGGCATTAACAAGACACATGAAAAGACAAGGGAGAGTTTGGACAAGAATATTCCCTAATATTCCAGTGTCAAAAAAACCAATAGAAGTTCGTATGGGAAAAGGAAAAGGTTCACCCGAATTTTATGCTTGTAGAGTAAAACCAGGTAGAATTTTATTTGAAGTTGATGGTGTATCTGAACAAGTTGCTAAGGAAGCACTATATAAAGCTTCGGCAAAACTTCCAATTAAAACAAAAACAATTAAAAGATTTTTATAAAATGAAAAAACAAGAAATAAAGAAACTATCTAAAGACGAAATATTAAAAAATATTGATAAGCTCAAGAAAGACTTATTTAACTTTAGATTCCAAAAAATTAATTCTCAAGTGACTAATCCATCTAAGATAGGAGAAACAAAAAAAATAATTGCAAGACTTAAAACTTCACTAAAAGGAAAAATTGATGCCTAAAAAGATTTTAACTGGAGTGGTAGTGAGTGATAAAATGAATAAAACTGTGACTGTATTAATTGAAAGGAAGTATTCTCATCCAGTATTAAAAAAAGTGATTAAAGTAAAAAAAAAATATAATGCTCATGACGAAAAAAATGCTTTTAAAGTAGGAGATAAAGTTTCAATTATAGAAAGCAAACCTTTTTCAAAAAATAAAAAATTTCAAGTTATGGAGAGTTTTAAATAATGATACAAGTTCAAACTGAATTACAAGTTGCAGATAATACTGGAGCAAAAAAAATAGAGTGTATAAAAGTTTTAGGTGGATCAAAAAGAAGATATGCTAGCATTGGTGACACTATTGTTATTGCTGTTAAAGAGGCAATTCCGAAAGGTAAAGTTAAAAAGGGTTCAGTCCACAAAGCAGTTGTAGTAAGAGTAAAAAAAGGAATTCATAGGGATGATGGATCAAAAGTAAGGTTTGATAATAATGCAGCAGTTTTAGTCGACGATAAAGGAGAGCCAGTGGGAACAAGAATTTTTGGCCCTGTTACAAGAGAATTAAGAACAAGAGGTCAAATGAAAATTATCTCTCTAGCACCCGAGGTATTATAATGATTAAAAAAGGTTTAAAAGTAAAAATTTTAGCAGGCAAAGATAAATCAAAAGAGGGTGAAGTTATTGAAATAGATAGATCAAATAATAGAGCAAAAGTTAAAGATTTAAATATGATTAAAAAACATGTGAAAACAACAAAAGAAAAAAAAGGTGGAATATTTTCGAAAGAGAATTTTATTCATATCTCTAATCTTAAATTAGCGAATGAGCAAAAAAAAACCAAGAAAACAGAGGCTAAAAAATAATGACACCAAGACTAAAGGAACTTTATTTAAAAGAAATTCAACCAGCTTTAAAAACAGAGTTTGGATTTAAAAACCTTAATATGGGTCCTAAAATTGAAAAAATCGTATTAAATATGGGTTTAGGTTTAGATGGTAATGATTCTAAGGTCCTAAAATCTTGTGAAGAGGATCTTGCTAAAATTTCAGGTCAAAAACCAGTTACTACAAAGTTTAAAAAATCTGTAGCTAATTTTAAAACCAGAAAAGGTTCTAATGCGGGATTAAAAGTCACTTTAAGAAAAAATAGAATGTACGAATTTCTTGATAGACTAGTGAATATAGCATTGCCTAGAGTAAAAGATTTTAGAGGTCTATCTCCAAACGGATTTGACAAATTTGGAAACTATACTTTTGGAGTAAAAGAGCACATTATATTTCCTGAAGTTAGCTTTGATAGAGCGGATAAAGTAAGAGGATTAGATATTATAATAGTTATATCATCACTAAATAAAGATCACAGTTTTGCACTTTTACAAAAGATGAATTTTCCATTTATAAAAAAAGGAGATAATTAGTATGGCTAAATTAAGTTCAATTAATAAGAATAATAGACGAATAAAACTTTCAGATAAATTTTTTAATAAGAGAGCTAAGTTAAAAAAAATTATCATGGATAAAAAATTACCATTAGAGGAAAGATTTAAAGCGCAACAAAAACTTTCTAAATTACCAAGAAATTCTGCTAAAATTAGAGTGATGAATAGATGTCAAATAACTGGTAGACCACATGGTGTTTACAGGAAATTGAAAATTTCAAGAATTGCATTAAGACAACTCGGTTTACAAGGAAAGATACCGGGAATGGTAAAATCAAGTTGGTAGAAAGGAGTAATTATGAGCTTAAGTGACCCAATAGGAGATATGATAGCTAGAGTTAAGAATGCTCAAGCTAGAAAGCATAAAAAAGTTGAATTGCCATCGTCAAAATTTAAAAGCAAGATTGCAGATATTCTTAAGAATGAGGGATTTATAAAAGATTTTAAAGTTTCCACTGAAGAGAAAAAAAATATTTTATCGTTAGAATTAAAATATCATTCTGGAAATCCAGTAATAAGTAATTTTGAAAGAGTTTCAAAACCTGGGAGAAGAATTTTTTCAAGCGCTGATAGTTTGCCAAAAATAAATAATGGGTTAGGTATTGCAATATTATCAACTCCAAAAGGTGTTATGACAGATATTGATGCTAGAAAACAAAAAGTTGGTGGAGAAATAGTTTGTAAGGTTTTTTAATATGTCAAAAATAGGAAAAATAAATATTACAATACCAGAGAAAGTAAAAGTAGCTATCGCTGGAAATATTCTTAATATTGAAGGTCCTCTTGGTAAAAAATCTTTGAACATAGATTTAGAGGTATTTAATCTTGATATTAAGGATGGCAAAGAAATATCTATTAAACCAAAAAAAATCGACCAAAATACTAAAAGATTATGGGGTATGAACAGAAGCTTAATTAATAATGCTGTTATCGGATCAGTAAAAGGTTATGAAAAAATTTTAGAATTAGTGGGCGTTGGTTACAGAGCTTCAATAAAAGGTAGTCAATTAAATTTACAGCTAGGTTATAGTCATGACATAAATTTTGACATCCCCGATGGTATTAAAGTTGTTGTAGAGAAACAAACAACTTTAAAAATCTCTGGTTTTGATAAACAGATGGTAGGTTCAATAGCTTCAAAGATAAAAACACTAAGAAAAATTGAGCCATATAAAGGAAAAGGTATCAGAGAAAAAGGTCAATATGTTTTGAAAAAAGAGGGTAAAAAGAAATAATGAAATTAAACACAACAACTAGAAAAAAATTTAGAATTACAAATAAACTTAAAAAGGTTTCTAAACCAGACAGGTTTAGACTTAGTATATTTAGGTCTTCTAAAAATATTTCAGCTCAAATAATAGATGATAGCAAAAATATAACCTTATTATCAGCTTCTTCAGTTGAAAAAGATATAAAAGAATCTAAAACAAAAAATAAATCAGAACTGTCCAAAATTGTTGCAGAAAAATTAGCAAAAAAAGCCCAGGAAAAGAAAATAACTAAAATATATTTTGATAGAGGTATTTATAAATATCACGGAAGAATAAAGATTTTTGCTGAAACTTTAAGAAAGAATGGAATGGAATTTTAAAGATGGAAAATTTTAAAGAGAAAAAAACAGACGATATTTTAGAAAAGCTAGTTCATATTAATAGAATTACCAAAGTTGTAAAAGGTGGTAGACGTTTTGGTTTTTCTGCATTGGTAGTTGTTGGCAATCAAGCTGGAAAGATAGGTATAGCTCATGCTAAAGCAAAACAAGTTCCAGATGCAATTAAAAAAGCAAATGAAATAGCAAGAAGAAAACTGATTCATATTCCTTTGAGAGAGGGCAGAACTATTCACCATGACGTTAAGGCTAAAGATGGATCAGGTAGAATCGTTTTAAGATCAGCATCAAAAGGTACAGGAATAATTGCTGGTGGTCCTGTTAGAGCTGTTTGTGAAGTTTTAGGAGTTAAAGATATTGTTGCTAAATCTATGGGAACATCTAACGCACACAATGTTATAAGAGCTACAATTAAGGCTCTAAAGAAACAAAATTCACCTAAACAGATTTCTTCAATCAGAAATAAAAAGATTTCAGAAATAATTGAAAAAAGAGGATAATGATAAAATTAAACAATAGACCAAAATTAAATAAATCTAAAATAAGAGTTGGCAGAGGGATTGGAACTGGGAAAGGAAAAACCTCTGGAAGAGGTGTAAAGGGTCAAAAGTCTAGATCGGGTGTTGCGATTAAAAGTTTCGAGGGAGGACAAATGCCTTTGTATAGACGTTTACCTAAACGTGGTTTTAATTCTATTCAAAAAGAAAATATAGCAATTTTAAACTTAGATAAAATACAATTTTTTATAAATAAGAAAAAAATTGATACCAATAATATATTAAATTCATCATCATTGAAAAAGTTAAAACTAATAAATAAAAATTCTAAAAAACTTAAGATTTTAGGCTCAGGTGAAATAAAAGATAAGATCAATATAGAAGCTGATTTAGCATCTAAATCTGCACTAGAAAAACTCGAGAAAATAGGTGGATCTATACAACTTAAAAAATAATATCTTAAGATAATGAGTTCTTCATCTTCCAGTATTGATTTAAGAAACAGAATAATCTTTACAATTGCTATATTAGCAGTTTACAGGTTTGGTACTTTTGTTCCTTTACCCGGTATTGATCCAGAACAACTCAAAGTTTTAATGGACGGTAATCAAAAAGGTCTACTTGGAATGTTTAACGTGTTTGCGGGCGGTGCCGTAAGTAGAATGGCTATTTTTGCATTAGGGATAATGCCATATATTTCATCCTCTATTATTGTTCAATTATTAACAGGTGTCTCTGATTACTTTAAAAATCTTAAAGCACAAGGTGAAACTGGAAGAGCAAAGATAACTCAAATAACTAGATATGGAACAGTTTTATTGGCTACAGTTCAAGGTTATGGTCTTTCGGTCGGCTTGGAGTCCTCAGCTAATCTAGTGATTAATCCAGGAATATTTTTTAAGATATCAACAGTTACAACGATTGTAGGTGGCACAATTTTTTTAATGTGGTTAGGAGAACAGATTACACAAAGAGGAATAGGAAATGGAATATCATTAATTATTTTTGCAGGAATTGTAGCAGAAATTCCTAGAGCCTTAGTGACAACATTTGAATTAGGTAGAACTGGAGCAATTTCAACTCTTATGATAATTGCAATTTTTATTTTATTAATTTTAACTATTTTGTTTATTGTTTTTATGGAAAGAGCATTAAGGAAAATTTTAATAAATTACCCTAAAAGACAGATGGGCAATAAAATGTATGGAGGAGAATCATCTCATTTGCCATTAAAAATAAATCAAGCTGGAGTTATACCAGCTATTTTTGCATCAGCCTTACTATTATTACCTGTAACTTTTTCAAATTTTGATATTTCTGATAATGAAACATTTTTAAATTTAAGTTCGTATTTTACTCAAGGACAACCTCTTTACATGTTACTTTATGCGTCAGGAATTATTTTTTTTACTTTTTTTTATACTTCAATTACTTTTAATCCAACTGAGACAGCTGATAATTTAAGAAAATATGGTGGTTTTGTTCCGGGAATAAGACCAGGTGAAAGTACAGCTCTCTATATTGAAAATATTTTAACAAAATTAACTACAATCGGTGCATTATACCTAACTCTAGTTTGTTTGATGCCAGAGTTTTTGATTGCTAATTATCCAATACCATTTTATTTAGGTGGAACGTCAATATTGATTGTTGTAGTTGTTGCCATTGATACAGTAACACAAATCCAAACTCGACTCATGAGCTCTCAATATGAGCAATTAATAAAAAAAACTAAATTTGGTAGGTAGATAAAAAAAAGTGAATGTAATTTTGTTTGGACCTCCAGGAGCTGGAAAAGGCACACAAGCTAAATTTTTAGTAAATCAATTAAATAATTTCCAAATTTCCACAGGTGATATGCTGAGAGATGAAATTCAAAAAAACTCTGAAATAGGAAAAAAGATAGTTGAAGACATGAGCGAAGGTAGATTTGTTAGCGATGAAATAGTTAATTCATTAATTGAAAATGTAGTATTTGATCCAAAAAAGAAAAATAAACTAATATTTGATGGGTATCCTAGATCCCTGACACAAGCTAAAAACTTAGAAAAATTATTAGATAAAACAAATCAAAAAATTGATTTTGTGTTTTTTCTTAATGTAAATAAAGAGACGATAATCAAAAGAATTGAACAAAGAAAAAGTATAGAAAATAGATCTGATGACGATTTAAATACTATTGTGAAAAGATACGATAAATACATGGAAACCACTAAACCTGTTCTAGACTTCTATTCTAAAAATTCTAATTTTTATGAGATAGATGGCAGTTCTAAAATTGAGGAAATAACAGCTAAAATCAACAGTTTTCTCAATGTTTAACCCGTTGACTTTAAAAGATCATCTTATATAAAAGGCTGAAAATTATCACTAAATATATGGCTCGTATTGCAGGTATAAATATTCCACAGAACAAACTTGTTCATGTAGGTCTTACGTACATTTATGGTATTGGTGATAAGTTTTCTTCGCAAATTTGTTCATCATTAAAAATTCCAAAAGAAAAAAGAGTGAATCAACTAACTGATGATGAAATCCTTAAAATTAGAGAATACATAGATCAAAATTTCAAAGTTGAGGGAGATTTGAGAAGAGATTATTCATTAAGTATAAAAAGATTGATAGATCTAGCTTGCTACAGAGGATCAAGACATAGAAAAAAATTACCTGTGAGAGGTCAAAGAACTAGATGTAATGCAAGGACAAGAAAAGGTAAAGCAATTGCAATTGCCGGTAAAAAATTAACTCCACTTAAAAAATAAACATGGCTAAAGTTGATAAGGTTGAAAAGAAGGACCAAAAAAATGAAAAGAGTGTAAGTAAAGTTAAAAAGAGCTCTTACTCTAAAAAGAAAAAAGTTAAAAAAAACATTTTGAATGGTATTGCTTATGTTCAATCAACTTTCAATAATACTATTATCTCTATCGCAGACACAAATGGAAATGTAGTTTCATGGGCTTCAGCAGGCCAAAAAGGTTTTAAAGGTTCTAGGAAATCTACACCATATGCTGCACAAATTGCTGCAGATGCAGCTGCATCAAAAGCTTTAGAATATGGAATGAAAACATTATCAGTTGAAGTTAAAGGACCTGGCTCAGGAAGAGAAACAGCATTAAGAGCTTTACAAGCAAGAGGATTTAAAATTTTATCAATTAAAGATACAACACCGATGCCACATAATGGTACTAGACCACCAAAAAAAAGGAGAGTTTAATGGAAACTGAAAATGTAAATATCAAAAACTGGAAATCTCTTATTAAACCGTCAAAAATTGATGTTCAAATGAGTGATGATTTATCTAAAGCAAAAATAGTAGCCGAGCCTTTAGAAAAAGGTTATGGTTTAACTTTGGGTAATTCATTAAGAAGAATTTTATTATCCTCGATTAGAGGTGCAGCAGTCACATCTATACAAATAGACGGTGTATTACATGAGTTTACATCTATAAAAGGTGTAAGAGAGGATGTTACTGATATAGTTTTAAATGTAAAATCTTTAGCATTAAAGTCATCTTCTGAAGGCACTAAGAAACTTATTTTAGATGCAAAAGGACCTGGTGAAATAAAAGCTTCAGATATTACTCCTGTAGCTGATGTTGAAATTTTAAATCCTGAATTAGTAATTTGTAATTTAGATGAAAATACAAGTTTTCACATGGAGATGAATGTTAATACAGGAAAAGGTTACGTGCCAGCTGAACTAAACAAACCTGAGGAACCACCTTTAGGATTGATTGCTATAGACTCTTTATACAGTCCTGTAAAAAAAGTTTCTTATTCTGTAAGCACCGCGAGAGAAGGTAAAGCCCTAGACTATGATAAACTTACAATGGAAGTTGAAACAGATGGTTCAATATCAGCAGAAGATGCTGTAGCCTATTCTGCTAGAATTTTCCAAGATCAACTTAAAATGTTTATTAATTTTGATGAGCCAGTAGAGGCACCCGTTAAAGAAGTTTCATCAGAACCAGAATTTAATAAAAATCTGCTAAGAAAAGTTGATGAATTGGAATTGTCTGTTAGATCAATGAATTGTTTAAAAAATGATAACATAATTTATATTGGTGATCTTGTTCAAAAGTCTGAAGGTGAAATGCTTAGAACACCAAATTTTGGAAGAAAATCACTCAATGAAATTAAAGAGGTTTTAACAGGAATGTCATTGTATTTGGGTATGGAGATACCAAACTGGCCACCTGAAAACATTGCTGAAATGTCTAAAAAGCTAGAGGAAGCTATCTAAATGAGACACGGATTTGCTAATAAGAAGCTTAATAGAACATCTGAGCATAGAAAAGCACTGTTAAAAAACATGCTCAATTCTCTGATAAAATATGAGCAAATCAAAACAACATTACCAAAGGCAAAGTTTTTAAAGCCTCAAGCAGATAAGATTATCACATTAGGTAAGAAAGATACCCTTCATAACACTAAAGCTTTAGTTTCACAGTTACAAGATATTAAATCTGCAAATAAAGTTAAAAAGACATTATCAAAAAGATATGAGAAAAGATCAGGTGGTTATACAAGAATAATTAAAGCTGGCTTCAGATATGGTGATAATGCACCAATGGCAATTATTGAATTTGTAGACAGAGATGTTGAAGCAAAAAAGGTAGATAAAAAGAAAAAATCTACTTCAAAAGAGCCTGAAAAAAAAGAAGATAAAAAACCAGTAGCTGCATCAAAATAATATTTTTATGTTTAAAAGTTACATCGTTGACTCAACGTGTAATAATATGCGTGTTGATAGATGGATACGCAATACAATAGGGAGAATTCCTCAAGGATTAATTGAAAAATCTTTAAGATCAGGCAAAATCAAAGTTAATAGAAAAAAAATAAAAAGTTCTCATAAGATAAAATCTAATGACAAAATTGATTTTTATGACTTTAAATTTGAAGAAAGAATTCAACAAAAAAAAATAAGTTTTAGTCCCTCTAATCAAATAATCAAAGCAAATGAAGATTTAATAATAGATAACAATGAAAATTTTATCGTTTTAAATAAAAGTGCTGGTATTTCTGTTCAGGGTGGAACAAAATCGAAAAAAAACTTAATTGATATATTTAAAAAAAGTGAAATTTTTTCAGATTCAAAACCTTTCTCTGTCCACAGATTAGACAAAGATACATCAGGTGTTTTTTTAATGGCTAAAAACAGAGAGACAGCACAATTATTGACATCATTGTTTAGATTAAGAAAAGTGCATAAAACTTATCTAGCTATATGTCATGGCGAACT
>LULK01000684.1_pt1 | contig 24950 bp, 25 predicted proteins | sample 728181 | NCBI WGS metagenome assembly LULK01 (sample SAMN03860291, study PRJNA289734) | marine metagenome | biome: seawater column; feature: ocean; material: water; isolation source: Red Sea water column Station 169 - depth 10m | place: Saudi Arabia: Red Sea | collected 2011-10-15 | depth 10 m | reverse complement strand
TAAAATCATCAATTCTAACATTATTGCCAATTGAAATATTTTTGGCACCTATAATTTTCACATTTTTCGAAATTGAGATGTTTTTTCCTTTTTTTTTAATTCTTATCTGATCTTGAAAATTTATAGGAACTCCTTTTAAATTTTTTTTATATCGTAAAAAAATTTTTTCTTTAATACTAAGTATCTGATTTAACTTTTTAAGTTGAACTAAACCAATTGCTGCACATATATTGGTCATTCTATAATTATATCCTATTACAGTATGATTGTAATAATCATATTGATTTTTTTTATTTAAACCTTGTCCTTTAAGTAATTTGATTCTTTCATCTAGTTTTTTATTTTTTGTTACCACCATTCCTCCCTCTCCTGTAGTAATTGTTTTATTACCGTAAAAACTAAATGTAGAAATATCACCAAAATTACCAACATATTTATTATCATATTTTGAACCAATAGCTTCAGCACAATCTTCAATTAAAAATATTTTTTTTCTTTTTAAAATTTTATTAATTTTTTTTAAATTACAGCTTGCCCCGTAAATATGTACGCAAATTAATGCTTTGGTATTCTTTGTGATCTTTCTTATAATATCTTTTGGATTAATCGTCCAATTATCTAAATCTATATCAGCAAATACAGGTTTTGCTCCAACGTATGTTACAGCATTTGCAACTGCAACAAATGTCATTGATGGAATAATTACCTCGTCACCTTTTTTTATTCCTAAGGCTAATAGAGCCAAGTGTAATGCAACTGTTCCATTTGAAACAGCTGTTGAGAATCTATAACCAAATTTTTTTGAGAATGATTTTTCAAATTTTTCAATATATTTACCTTTAGATGAAATCCAATTTTCTTTTATACAATTTTGAACTAAAGCACTCTCACTATTATCAAGCATTGGCTGATAAACAGGAAAAAACCTTTTGTTAAGCCTCATATGTAAAATTCCTATTATTTGCTATACCTTCTGAAATCACTTTAATACCTTTATCCGTTTTTTCATTAAATATATCTTCGATACTTTTATCTAAAGAAAAATTAGATTTTTTTTTCTCTTCATTAATTAGACTATTAATTGGTATCATTTTTTGAAAATAAAAATAATATGAATACTTCCTTGCTCTAGTAATTTTGTTTTTTTCAATATTTGGACTTATCAATAATTTATCAATCATTTGAAAATACTCTAACTTATTTTTAGGATCTAAAGAAATTTCTTTATTCTTTACCCATGTCTCTCCAGCAGCAATCACATTCTTACCAAGACTTGCAATTTCGTTTGCTATTGTTGACGCATATACAATACTAAAAAGACTATTTTTAATTAGTGTGTATGAATTAAAATTATCGCTCGAATTTATCAAAAAAATATTTTCAGGAAGTTTTCCATAATGCTTTAATAGTTCATCTTTTACTTTTTGCCTAGATGGTAATGATCCCATGTCTTCAGCAGGATGAACTCTAATCGCAATTTGCAAATTTTTTTTAGTTGAATAATTAATTGTCTCAACTAACCATTCAATCATATTTTCAAATATGTTTTGATCATAGTAAAGTTGAGCATCCCATATTACGTTTGTAAATAGAGCAATCAGCGGTTTATTTTTATTAATTTTATATTTTTTTAAAAAATACTCATAATTATCTATTGAATTTTTATGCTGAAAAACATGCCAATCAGTTTTGCCTTTAGATTTTTGATCAATGTAATTTAGAAGCAGTTTTTCTTTTTCTTTTGTTAAATTAATTTTTTCCCAGTTTGCATTATTTTCAGATAAAAAAGTTTTATGGTATGTATCTTTATGACTATAAATAAAAGTTTTATTCTTATATGAAGAAAACCAAGTCACAACATTTATATTATTTTTTTTTGCTATATCCATAATCACACCCTGAGGGATATACAAACCATGGTTTGTAACAATTGTATCAAACTTATTTTTTTTTATAAAATTTTTAAATGAGAAAAAAGTGAGTAATGCTGCATAAAAATAACTTTTAACAATCTCCTCAGAATATCTTTCTTTTAAATCTCCTCTTGCAAAAAATCTTAAAGTTGATGAGTAAACATGCTCACCAATCTTTATTCCATCAATTTTGAAATTAAAGATATCATCATATAATGTATTTGAATAAATATTATCTATTTCTTTTTTATCATCATTTTTCAAATAAGATTTCATTTTGTGAACTTTAAAAGCATCATCATCTAAAGATTTTTTTGCACAACCCCAACAATAGATACATTTATCTTTAATACCTTTTAAAAAAAAAGACTCTATTTTTTCAAAATGAAAATAACTAACTTGAGAACAAATATTCAAAAATTCATCACAAAATAAAAATTCAGGATCATGATCTTTTTTTTTTAAATCATAGGCAATTAAATTATCTATTTTTAATGAAACATCATGCGATCCATATGAAGTTGCAAATAAAATTTTTTTTCTTTTTTGATTTTTTTTTTTTATTGAATTAATTTTGTATTTTTTCCAAATCGGAATTTTTTTAATCTTGAATATTTTTTTCCATTTTAAAAAAAATACCACTCTCTTTAATAATATTTCAAAGCTATAGATTATTTTAAACATCATTTATTAATATATTTATTATTTTCAAAGAAAATCTTTAAGTTAATAACTTTCCATTCTGTATTTCTATCAAAATTATTAATTTTATCTAAAATCTTAAAATTGTGTAAATAATTTAAGTTCTTATTTTTTAAAATTGGTTTTAATTCATTTGGAAAACCAGAAAAACCTTGTTTTTTAAATATTAGTTTTTTTGAAAAATATTTTAAAAATATTTTTTTTAACAAAGGTTTTAAAATAAATTTTTTATCATTAGAATTTAAATTTATCTTATATTTCGCAGGTAAATTAATTATATTTTTAAGAATTATTTTTTGAATAAATAAATTTCTTGGTTCTATAGCGTTACTACAAGCAACTAAATCAGTGCCAATATTATAAACTGACACAGCAGATAAAAAATAATCTGTAAAAAGTGAACTTTGTATATTTTTTTCATATGATTTTATAAAGGAATACCTTTGATAAGCTTCATGATAAAAATTTTCCATTTTTTTCTTCAAGCTAAAATTGTTTCCTTTAACATAATCTCTTTTTAAAAAATTTGAATAATCAGAAACATTTTTTGAACCCTTTTTTTTCCAATTTAATTTTTTATACAACTCATATCCTCCAAAAAGTTCATCTGCTCCGTCTCCACCAAAAAAAACTTTGCAATTTTTGGATTTAAAATAATTAGAGATTTGATATCTACCTACAAAATCATGTGTCAAAAATGGAATTCCAATCTCAGAAGAACATTTCAACGCATCTATTTTGTTTATCTTAATATTTGAATTTAATTTATATATTCTTTTTTTAATATAAGGTTCAAATAAATCAATTTTTTCTGTAATTTTATCTTTGTTTTGATGGTGAATAGTTGCAGGAATAAAATTTTTATCTAACTTAGAAATCATTGCAGTCTGCAAGGATGAATCTATCCCACCTGAAAAGACTGTGCCATATTTAACTTTGGGTATCATTAATTTCAATTGATTTAAAAATAAATCGTGAAAATATTCTATTAATTCATTTTCATTCAATGAATCAAAATATCTATATTTTGTCTCATCTATCCAGTTTAAAGGGTTATCATGGCTTATTTTCTTTAAAGTATAATTTTTAATTGAATATTCAAAAAAACATCCAGGATTGATGATTGAAATTTTTTTGTAAATAGTTTTATCATTTATTAAAAAATGTCTTGTTGCAAAATAATCTCTAAATGAATTAATATTAAATTTACATTCCCCCAAATATTCTTTTATAGATTTTATTGTTGATGATAATATGAATACATTTTTGTCTTCATATTTATATAATCTTTTTTCACCTTGTGGATCTGTAGAAAAAAATAATTTTTTATCTTTTTTATCGAAAACAATATATGCAAACATCCCATTTATAAGATTAGAAATATTTTCTTTTTTATAATTTTCAAATAAATTAATTAAAACTTTACTGTCATTAGATAAATCATAATTTCTAAATTCATTTAATTTATTTTTTAAATAATTGTAATTATAAATTTCACCATTAAATGATAAAAGATAGTTTTTATTATTTGATTTATAAAGGTCTCTATTTTTTTTATCAATTTTTCCTGTTATTGATAAAATAGAATTAAATATAAATAGTTTATCCTTTTCTAAAAAATTCCACAATTTTCTATCTGGTCCTCTTTTGCTGATAGATTTAGTTGATGAAAAACATTTTTTTTTATTTAAAAATTTATTTTTTGACAAAATTAGAAAAACACCGCACATTTTATTTACTTTTTTTTGATAATTTTCTTTGCTTGATTTAAATCGGAAATATAGTTTATATCAAATCCTTCTGTCTCATTTGTAAAAAAAGGGATAATTTTCTTTCCACAGATTGTTTTGTATTTTTTAATTACCATTTTTTTTGAAATTTCTAGACTAGCATTTTGTATATAAACATTAGGTAAAGATTTGAATTGATTATTATATGAGGGTTGATCTAAAATTTTTAAATTCAATATGGGTTTTAAAAATTTACCTTGCAGCTTCCACATTTTACCAGGGTGAGATTTCGAAATTTGAATTGCTCGTAGTGACTCAGCTTTTTTATTTTTTCTAAATTCTTTCCATGCACGTAAAATTGTTTTATGATTTCTGAATGGATTTGTTGGTCTTAATATAAAAAAATGAGTGAATTCATATTTCTCTTTATCCAATTTATCAATTGTAAATTTTAACCACTCGTAGTCGGGCGAAGTAGATTTAGAAAATTTTTTTGGTCTCAAAAAAGGTACATCTGCACCATATCTTTTAGCAATTTTTGCGTATTTTAATGAGTCTGTTGAAACAATAATTTTATCAAAAATTTTTGTTTTTATTGCAGACGCTATTGAATATGCAATTAGTGGTTTGTTATTTAAATTATATATATTTTTATTTTTAATTCTTTCAGATCCCGCTCTAGCTGGAATCAAAGCTATTAATTTTAACTTTTTTTTCATTTAGTGTTTTACTTAAAAATGATTTCTTTTTTTTTTGTAGTTGGAAGACCTTTTAATTTTAATCCATATTTTTTTTCCATTCTTACTCTGTCATTAAAGTGGGGGCTAGATGCCTCTATTATCTCACAATTAGAAAGTGCTTCTTCTTGATGAATAAATCCCGGTGGAAAACAAAAAACTGATCCAGGACTCAATATTTTTTTTTTCAGTGTACCATCATTTGACTCGTATCTTACTAAAAGTTTTCCTTTGATTAAAAAACCACACTCATTTTTTTTTCGATGATACTGTAATCCTCCTTTTTTTCCCTTTAAAATCGTTATTTTTTTTAATGACAAAATTTTAGGTATAAGGGCTAATAAGATTTCCCTTCCCCAGTTTCTTTTGCCTAAATTTTTAGATGATGGAAAAATTTGTTTTAAGGAATATTTTTTTTTCACAAATATTTATTTTAAATCTTTTTTCAAGATAAGTTGATCTTTGAGAATTAACTTTTTAGTTTTTTTATTAATTATTGACAGATATTCAAAAGGTTTCATACCTCCGCCTGGAGATTTAAAATCAATATCTTTTAAGGATATTGTTTTATCTAATTCGATATTTCTAGAAGCGACAATTGATTTCTGCATTTTTAAAAGAGGTTTTTTTTCACTATTGAGCAACTTCTTATTTTTAGATCCTAAAATTAAAGGGATTCTGTTTAAATTTCTAACTAATTTTTGCAGACCTTGTGGCTCTAAAGAAAACGAATGATCAGTTCCTTTCCAAGACCTATCTAATGTAAAATGTTTTTCAAATACTCTAGCACCGAGCATATATGCTACTGAGGCTGCGTCAATACCATTTTCATGATCCGATAATCCAATTGTATTTGATTTATATTTTTTTTTTAATTCTGTGATGACATTGAGATTCATGTCTTCTAAAGCAGCAGGATAAGACGCTGTACAATGAAGTATTGATATTTTTTTATTATACTTACTAATATTTCTGTATGCTCTTTCTATGTCTTTAAAATTTCCACCACCTGTACTAAGAAAAATAGGTTTATTCTTTTTTGCTATATAGCTTTGTAAGGGTGTATTTATTAAATCAGCAGAAGCAATTTTATATGCTGGTAGATTTACTTTCTCAAGAAAATCTACACTTTCAAAATCAAATGGAGTACAAATAAAATCAATTTTAATTTTTTTAGCATATCTTTTTAAAGTCAAATATTGACTTAAATTAAATTCTAAAAACTCTCTATGTTCACCATAAGTCTTACCATAGCTATTTTTGTGATCATAAATGCTGTTATACATCTTTGATGTAAAAAGTGATTTGTTATTTCTTTTTTGAAGTTTTACTGCATTTGCTCCTGCATTTTTCGCCTCTAAAAAAAGTTGTTTAGCTAGTTCTAAAGATCCTTTATGATTGTGACCAATTTCAGCAATAATATATGCTTTTGAATTTGATTTTTTATTTTTATTATTAAATAGATTTTTTAAATTCATTTTAAAATATTATCATTAATTTTTTTTATTAATATAATTTTCATAAGTCGAAACCATATTTAATCTCCCGTTTTCTAGAAACAATATTTTATCGCAGTCTTTAAGATTTGATAATTTGTGGCTAATGATGATGATAGTAGTATCTTTTTTTTTATTCAAAATAAACTTTAACACCTTTTTTTCAACCTCAGGATCTAGAGCATTTGTAGCTTCATCTAAAATTAATAATCTTGGCTTTCTATAAAAAGCTCTTGCAATACCTATTCTTTGTTTTTGACCTCCTGAAATCATTGCACCTCTATCTCCAACAATTGTGTTTATTTTATTTTCTTTACCCTCAATAAACTTCTCTAGGTCTGAAATTTTAATTGCCTCATCTACACTGATATCATCTATTTCATCTTTATTTTCACCAAATGCAATATTATTTCTGATTGTATCATCTAATAAAAAAATATCCTGACTAACATAACTAATATTATCAAACCACCCTTTTTTATTTGTAATTATATTTTTTCCATCTACAGTTATTTTACCAGAACTTGGCTCTAAAAGACCAGTAATTAGGTTGATCAAAGTACTTTTTCCTGCACCTGATGGTCCGTAAATACCTATTACAGATCCAAAATTTATCTCTTCATTTATACTTTTTAGTGATGTTTGATTTGTTTCTTGATAAGAAAAAGATACATTTTCAATTTTAATTTTTTTGTTAAATAAAAATTTTTCTTTGTAGTCTAAATTATTATTAATATTTTTTAAATTTTTTCCGTATTCTGCAAGCTCTTTATTAATGAGATTTGCAGAAGCACTGACAAATTTTAATCGTGTCAATGATGTGGTTATTTGATTATAACTGGGTATTAATCTAATAGTTGACAGAGTAATAATGCTCAAAACAGTAACCATTGATTCATTTGAGTTTTCATAAATTACCAAAAATATTGCTACGAATAAAATGCTGATTATAGCAACTGTTTCTAAAATTAATCGTGGCAAACCACTTACAAAGTGAATGAATAAATTATTATTTTCATAAATTTTATTTTTAATTTTAAAATTCTCAATCATAAATTTTTCTTTAGAAAAAATAAAAATATCCTTTATGGAACCTAAAGCCTGATTTATATATTTTAATTGAGCTTTTCTAGAATCTAGCTGCTCTTTACTTTTATTGTTTAATTTATTTTTAATGAAAAAGTAATAGACCAGCGCAGTAAATGAAAAGATAACAAATAAAAAAAGTGTAATTATAAAATTTGTAATAAATAATAATACTAATATCCCAAATAATACAAAAATTTCTTTTAAAATATTTAGGTAATTTGAAATAAGTATTTTAATAGTTTGATTTTCAACAACAATATTTCTTGCAATTGTAGTATGATGATTGAGAAGATGAAAAGCATAAGATTTTGACAAATAAAATTTATAAAGTTTTTCAGCATTTTTATATGAAACTTGTGTAAGGATTTTACCTTCAGAATATTTTAAAAAAGCAATAATCATATTTTTCGATATAAAAATTATAACGATTATAGAACACATCAAAATTACAAATTCTAATTTTTCTAATTGTAAAAGTTTTAAAACAAATTCAAAATTGGTGAATTCATATATATTTTTTAAAAGATTATTCTTACCTAAAATAGCTGTAATTAATACAGGTATAAGTCCTATACCTATCAACTCAATAAACGAACTCAAAATTAAAAAAAAAGTAAGAAAAAAAAGTTTTACCCTAAATTCTTTTCCGATAGAAAAAAAAGTCTTTTTAAACATAATTATTTTTTTTGTATATAAATTCTTTTGACAACATCAAGTAAATCATCATTCGATTTTAATTTATAAGAATAAATTTTTTTTTTTTGACCTGAAATAATATCTGTATCACTATCTCCGATCAAAAAAGATTTTTTAAAATTTATTGACCATTTTTTTGATAACTCTTCTATCATTCCTACATTCGGTTTTCTTCTCCTGAATTCAATTTTTGAAGAATATTTTTTTGATTTTTTAAAATACGGTGCATAAACAAATTCATCTATATGAGCTCCCTGTAAATTCAATTTTTCATTAACCCAACTATGCAAATCATTCACATCTTTTTCTGAATAATATCCTCTGCCGATACCAGATTGATTTGTAATTACAAAAACATAATAGTTGTTATCATTCAAAAATTTAATTGCCCTACCTACATTTTTTTTCCATATAAAATTATTTTTTTTATAAACATAACCAAAATCTTTATTTATTACTCCATCTCTATCAAGAAAGACGGCCCCTTTAAAATTTATCTTTTTTAAAAAACGACTAGCTCTATTTAAATCTGCAGTAGTTCCAATATCTAGAAATTGTTTTTCATACAACTTATATTTTAGTTTATTTTTTTTAATTAAATAGGAAAATAGGTCCTTTTCTAAATTATAAACTTTTTTTCTAATATTAGTTAGTGATGACCTGTTAATCAAACAAATACCTGAATAAGCAAAAGAATTTTTTTTTTTTGAGTAAAAATTTTTAACAAACTTACCTTTTGTTTCAACTTTTCCATATCTTTGTTTCAACTTTTTATTTGATAAAGCAATATATGAATATTTTTTATTAATACTTTTACCATAATTTAAATCTAATAAATTAATATCAAACAAAGTATCTCCGTTACTAACATAAAAATAATTATCAAAATATTTTAATGAATTTTTTATTGCTCCTCCAGTTCCTAACTTATTTTTTTCATTTATACACTTTACTATGACATTATTTAATCGCTGATTATGATATTTTCTAAAAAATTTATTTGATTTAAAATGACATAATAAAAATATTTCTTTAATTCCAAATCTAAAAAAAAAATTAAATAAATATTCAATAAATGGTTTATTATTTACTTTTAAAAGTGGTTTGGGGGTATTTTTTGTAATCTTTCCGAGTCTTGAACCAAAACCCCCACATAAAATTACAGCTTGTTTTACTTTATTTTTTTTTCTATTTGCTCGCATATCATATGTCCTATCGCAATATGCATCTCTTGAATTCTATCAACTCTTTTAGATGGAACTTTGATAACTAAATTAGCAATTTTTAAACTTCCTTTATAGTTTTGACTTGTTAGCAATATAGACTTTAGGCTTTTAGATTTTGCAAATTTTAATGCTTTTATGATATTCTTACTTTTTCCACTAGTCGATAATACAAACAAAATATCATTTTTTTTTCCAATTGATTCTAGTTGTCTGCTAAAAATATTTTCATATCCGTAGTCATTGGCTATTGCTGTTATGGCAGCACTGTTACTTGTAAGAGAAATCGCAGCATATGCTTTTCTTTTTTTTAAATATCTGCCAATTAATTCTGTTGATATATGTTCACTATCTGAAGCAGATCCTCCATTACCACAAAAAATTACTTTATTTTTTTTAATTAAAGCTTGATAAATCATATCGATATTCTTTTTCTTTGCGCGGTTGCACCTGGAAAAAATTTTTCCCCAACTACACCATAATTAAAAGATAATAAGTGTCTTGAATTCTTTTTTGATTTGTTTGGATATGAACCATGTATTAAGTTGCCATTCATAATTAAAAAATCACCTTCTTTAACATTTAAATCTATAGAATTTTTATAATTTTTTGATTTTACTTCGTTGCCAGGTCTTTGGTCATATTTAGCCCAATAGCTAAAATTTTTTTCAGACTTCAACAATCCATTTTTGTGACTTCCTGGATATAAATAAAGACCACCATTTTCTTTGGATGCTTTATGTATAAATAAATTAGCTGTAATATAACTCTCCTTTTTCATTTTTGCGTATGAATTGTCTTGGTGTGGTAACCATGACATTTTTGCATATTTTGAACCTTTGTTCTTAAAAATGACATGTGTCATCAATCCATTTACTTCTCTACCAATAACTTTTTTCATAAGTTTTAATATTCGTTTATCTAACAAATAAGATCTAAATAATTTTGAGGTTTTTTCCGCTTTTTCAACAAATTTAATTCTTTCATTTTGATTTTTAATTGAGAAAAATTTTTTATGGCTTTGAGATAATAAAAATTCTAGACGATCAGGATTCATAATATTATGCCAGTCATCATTAGCAAATTGACAAATGGAATTGTCTAATTTTACCGTTTCTTTTTTTTTAAAAACACCTCTTAAAATTAAATATCCAAAATTATTATAAAATTTTTTAAATTTTTTTATATCAAATTTATTTTTTATATTAAAAATTTTAGTTTCCATTACATTGATCTTAAATTGTTTTCTTTTATAATCAATTGTTTTTATACTTGAGAATAATATCTATAGAACTATTTGTTTTTAAATCTATAAACTTTTTAATTTTTTTGTTTGAAGCTTTCGTACATTCAAAGGTATAATTTCCGTAAGTTATCTTTTTTTTTAATATTTTATCAACTTTTTTTATAAGAAAAAAATCGGTCCTTAAAAGATTATAAATCCCAGATAGATCTTTTTTTGATGAAATGTCAATAAAATTTAAAATTTCAGAATAATCCACAAATGAATAAATACTATTTTGTGATATGGTGAGTTTAGGGTTTTTATAATTTAACAATTTATAAATATTATTTTTTCTTAAATATTTTCCCACAATTGAGCCCAACCTTATTATTAAATGTTTTTTTTTTTTTAATATTTTTTCACATTCTATTTTTGACTTGGCATAATCTGAATGTCTTTTATTGATAATAATTTTTTTTCTCTCATTTCTGTCACCTTTAGTTCCATCATAGACAGCAGCCGAAGAAATAAAAATAAATTTTTTATAATCTAAATTGCTCAATAAATTTGTATGTTTAAGATTCTCTAAGTATTTATTTTTATTCCAGCCTGAATAAAATCCAGAATGAATAATCAAATCCCAACGTATTTTTTTATATTGTGATATATTCTTATTTCTTAAATATTTGGTACTGCTTATTTTTTCATTCAAAAATCTACCCAAACCTGAAGATGTACCGCTAATTAAAATTTTTTTTTTTTTAAAGGGCAATTGAAATTGTAATTTTAATAATTATTCTTTATCTCACTTTTGTTATAAGTAAAATATTGATTTAGTTCTTTAACACCATCAGATAAATTAACAATTGGTTTAAATCCCTTTTTCTCTATCTTTCGGTTAGATACATAATAATCTCTTTTATCAGGATCTTTTTTGTTTTTTACTAATGTAATTTTTAAATTTTTTATTTCCTTTTTAATAATTTTTGCCAACATTAGTTTTGATAAATTTGCATTAGACAATCCAAGGTTATAAATATTTCCTCTCAATCTTTTAAAATTTTTGATTGCAAAATAAAATGCTCTCACAACATCATGTATATGTATGAAATTTCTTCTAAAATTTGGCTCAAATAAATCAAGTTTTTTAAATTTAATTGCTCTGTAAACAAAATTATTTACTAAAAGATCAGATCTCATTCGATAAGAAACTCCAAAAACTGTAGCTAACCTAAAACATATAGAATTATCAAATTTATGAACTATTTTTTCTGCATCTACTTTTGTTCTACCGTATAAAGATATTGGATTTAATGGTGAGTTTTCATCACAGAATTTATTTTTTAATCCAATTCCATATCCAGAATTTGTTGTGGGATATAAAATTTGATGTTTTTTACTTAAATTTTTAACAATAAATTCTATGTTTTTTAAATTTATTTCTTTTGCTAATTTTTTATTTTTCTCACAGAGAGGAGCACCTACTAATGCAGCCAAGGGAATTATTATTTGATTCTCATTAATCAATTTTTTTAATAACTTTTTATTTCTCACGTCTCCATAAACAAATTTGAAATTTTTATTTATTAATAAGTGAGATAAAGATATTTTTGAATATTTGAGTGTATCAATGACAGTAACATTATAATTTTTACTTAAAAGAAAAGTTGCAAGAGATGAACCTATATAACCTGCACCACCAGTTATGAGAATATTTTTTTTTTTATCCATCAAATTTTTCTTTATATTTTATATTATTTAATAAATTACAAATTTTTTTTATTTTATTTTTTTTTAACGTTGGAAAGTTTCCAATATAATATCCAAAAAAATGAACATGATCTACATTTTTGAATTTTTTAAGATTGATATTTTTTTTTATATTTTTCAGAAAAGGTTGACGTATTTGATTACCTCCTCCTGCGTTTCCTCTTCTAAATTCTATTTTACTTTTTTTCATTTCATTTTCTAATAAATTTCTATTTTTGAAACTTTTTGACTTTAGAATAAGTGGAAATGCATAGTTAGAACATCCATCGAGATCAAAATCTGTATAATAAAATTTATTATTTAAATTTTTAAGAAAAAAATATAAATTTTCATTTCTCAATCTAATATTTTTAGAAAGTCTTTTTATTTGATTTCTTCCTAAAACAGCTCCTATTTCAGTATTTCTGAGATTATAAGCTGGGTATAGAAAAATAAAACTTTTTGATAAATCCTTATATTTTTTTATATAAAAATTTTCTAATTTTTTATTTCTTAATTCCCGCACCAACCCATGAGATCTTAAGCTTAGTAGTATTTGATAAATCCTTTTATCATTTGTTGATATCATTCCACCTTCAATGGTTGTTAAATGGTGCGCATAATAAAATGAAAAATTAGACATCAAACCATATGTTCCAAGTTTTTTATTATTTAAAGTTGCACCATGAGACTCACAAACATCTTCAATTAATGGAATTTTTTTCTTTTTTAAAAAATCTAAAAGTTTTTTAGATAATCCATTAAATCCTTGAACATGTGTTAGAAAAACTGCTGCAGTCTTATTATTTATTTTTTTTATAATTTGATCATTATCCAATGAGAGTGTTTTGAGATTAATATCTAAAAAAATAGGTTTATAGTTATAATGTAACAAAGAACTTATATCTGATGACCAGGTCAAAGGTGGCACAATAATTTCATTTTTTTTTCTATTTTTTGAGATTAATTTTAATGTAGCAATAGATAATAAGTTAGATGATGAACCAGAGTTAACAAAAACGCTATACTTCACTCCAAGCCATTTTGACCATTCTTTTTCAAATAATCTTGTGTTTTTAGATTGTGTTAGGATATCATTTTTTTTTAAAAAATTTATCAATACTTTTCTATCATGAATAGTAATATTATTTTCCATCAATTTATGATTTAATTTCATCCCTAATAATAGTCGCTAGTATCTCTGTATACTATATGAGTTCCCTTATTTTCGATTTTATAATTTAAACTATCAAACTTTTTTAATTTATCTAATAACTTTACTTTCTCTCTCTTATTTCTACTCATAAGCAACATAAAACCTCCACCTCCTGCACCTAGTATTTTACCTGCTAAAGCTCCATTTTTTATTGCAAATACTCCTTCTTTAGTTTCCAGTTTTCTTGCATCAATGAACAGATTTCAAGGTATCCACTACTAGAATTTTTATGAATAATTTTACTGACTTCCTGAGCGATATAATATATTTCCTTTAACTGAAACTTATTTTTATTAATATTTGTTATTTTGTTCATCTCAATAATATTAGATTTTCTTTGATATCCAGTAAAAATTATAGTTGAATTAGAAACTAGTCTTTTTATTAAACTATTAATCTTAATTTTTTTATAATTAATCACGTTACCCTCAAACTTTATTTCATTTAAACCTCCAATTGCACAAGCTATTTGATCTTGTGAACCAACACTTTCTTTTAAAATTTTTTGTTCAATATCAATGGCCATCTTTCCTAACTCAAAATTATTTTTCCTAATTTTGTTGTGGTTTAATATTAAATTCAAGAAGGAAACAGTAAATGCAGAGCTGGAAGCTAGCCCAGACAAACCTGGTATATCCCCTGAGTGAATAACTTCTAATTTATCTTTAGACTTATCATAATTAGAAATTATTGCTTTAATTGATGGATGTAAAATATCCTTTAGTTTATTCTTATATTCATTTTTAAAATATCTTAACCTATATTTTGAAGTAAAAAAATTAGGTAAACGTCTCAATGTAACGTAACAATACTTGTCAATTGTATAAGAAATGACCATACCTTTGTTATTAGAATACCAATGAGGGAAATCAGTGCCACCTCCAAATAAAGATATTCTAAATGGTGTCTTGCAAATAAGCATATCAATTTTTTGAAAATTTTTAATTTTTTTTTTTAAGATAACTTTTCTAGAAACATACTCTGAAAAATAATTATCTTTTAATTTCATAAAATCATATGTATATAACGTATCATTTAATTTTGTTTCATTGATATCTAAAAAATTATAAAGTTTTGATAATTTCAATTTTTGTATCATATCATTATCTAAACTATATGAGTAATCTTTTGATTGAAAAATTTTATTTAATTCCTTTAATTTTGTTTCGTCTAAATTTTTAAAAATTTTTCTAAAAAAACTCATATCATTTTTTTTTAGAAGTTCAAATTTAACCACAAAAACTTTTTTAAATAAATTTGAATAAATTTTTATCAATTTTTTATAACTAAAATCATCAATGCTAAATTTTGGAATGGACGTTTTTTCTGAATAATATTTTTTTTTTAAGAAAAAAAGTTCAGGCTCAATATAATTATTTTCATAGACACACGATTGCAAATAACTGCTTGAAAGAAAATCTATTGGATTTCTTATAAAAATAATGATTTTTGTATTAGGTCCAAAAAAATATAAATTTTTTTTTGCATATTCTTCAACATAATAAGGGTCTCCTCTAAAAGTCCAAAGTCTATCTGAGCTAACTATCAGATCATATTTATGGTTTATTTTTTTTAATTTGTAATCGAATACTAGTGAATTGAAATAATTATAATAATATCCTCTAAGCTTTTTATCGTTTTGATAATATATTAATTTCTTTTTATTTGAACATATCTCGCTTATTTTTGGGAAAATAAAATGTTGTAAAGTTCTGCTTGATGTTTTGCTAAGACCTATATGAATAAATTTTTCAGGCATTAATTAATTTTAAGAAAAAATCAATAATTTCTTTACTAGTTGGAGGTAAATTATCTAGTAGGGCAATTGAAATTGTTTATTTTTTTACTTGATTTTAAATTCAAATCATTCGCGATAGACTTTGCAATACCATCTGAATAATCATCATCTAACACCAACCCACCATATTTTGAATTCTTTAAAGTCTCTATATATTTCTTTTTTATAGAAAAAGGTTTTAACCAAACAAGATTAAAAATACTTATCTTATAACCCATCGAGGCCAAAATTTTTTGAGCCTTCAAAGCTTCAAACCTTGTGATAGATATTGCAAATACTACTAATGAAGACTTTTTAAAAACGACGTCTTTAAGCTCTTTCTTATTATTAAAACTTCCCCTATGTTCAGAAAAATAATAAACGCTATCATCTTTCATATATTTATTATAAGCATTTTTATATTCAATTGGGGTCATCGGACTTACAATTTTTATTCCTGGCATCCTGTAATATAGAGAGTGATGAGAAGAGCCTGCAACTGGACCAATCCCGCCTTCCATGCCAATTCCTCTTACCAATACTGGGCAAGGAACTTTCCAAATTTCTTTACTTTTACACGCATAATTCACAATCATGGGAGCATTATACCAATTAAAACCTTGATATCTAATAACATAAATAGGTCTTTCATTCATAAGTGCTGAACCAGCAACTATTCCACCAGCCGCTACATCGGCCATTGACAATTCTATCATTCCATCCTTTTCATACAGTTCTGGCAAAGTCCCACCAACCCAACCAACAGCTGTGAGGCATTGACCAAATACTTTCCCTTTTTTCTTTTTTAAGTGATTTTTAATTATTTCTTTTATTGTTTCTCTAGTTGTTTTAACCATAATCTATCAACCATTAATTTATTTTTTTGGTGAGTCATTTCACCAAATTTTCCTAATTTTTTTTTTTCAGATAAATATCTATCAAAAATTTTATCAGAATCTTGACCCGCGCCAGAATGCCAAAATAATCTATTGGTGTTAATATTTAATAAGAGAGGTTTTTTAAAAAATAATTTTTTAAATTTAAGTATTTGTTTTGGATCATCTTTTATATCATAACCATCCATTTTAAAAGACCTGGCTACATCATGCATACTCCAATTTCGTCTTATTTTTTTTTCAGTTAAAATAGATAAGTTATTATCTTCAACAACAAATAATATTGGTAATTTTTTTGTTGAAGCCCATCCAATTGCACCTAATACATAATCTTCTTCGGCAGAAGCATCACCTAAAAATACAATTGTCGGTTTTCTGGATGTAAAACATGCCCCAACTCCGATGGGTGCCTGTGTTCCCATATGTCCGTCATGGCCAAACATATTTATTTTTTTTGAACTAATTGAAGCTGATCCACCCATGCCACCTGTACAACCATCCTTTAGTCCTAATAATTCACTGACAAGCTCTTTTTTATTACCACCAAAAGCTAAATAAGTTGAATGACTCCTGTGTTGAGCAAAAATTAAGGGTTTCAATTTTAGTTGATCATTAATTATTGTGGATAATGTTGATGCAATATATTCCTGCCCGGCAGAAATATAAACAGGAAACTTTATTTTTTTTTCTTTTGTATATTTAAATACATTTGTTTCAAAGTTTCTACAAATTGAAGCTTTAATAAAAATATTTTTTCTTAATTTCAAATTCATTAATTTTTTGAATAAGTTAAAAAAGTAATCGACTTATTTACATCAAAAACTTTTCCCAATTTATTAATTGTATCCAATCTCACAAGATCTCCAGGTGACAAAACAAACCTTTTTTTTTTGTCCACAAGACCTCCATCTAAAATTGCAAAAATTATATTTTTTTGTTTCTTCTTTAATTTCCTAATCGATCTATGTTTTTCAATTGTAATAATAGAATTCTTAAATTGATAATTATTTGAATTATTTATTTTAGGTATCTCAAATGTATAGTCATCTGGAGATTTTAAAATCATTTTATTTTTTCCCTCATAAGGTTTATTAGATCTACCATAATCATCCTTAAACCTCACCAAGTCTTCTTTTTTGATTGGAGTTTCTATTTCAAAAACTTTTGCGCCATTTTTTGAAATAGCTTTGGTCGAATGAAAAAGACCCGGTCTAATCATTAATTTTGCAGGGGCTTTTAAAACTCTCTTTTCATAAAATCCTAACATTACTTCAACCTTTCCATCCAGCAAAATAAACCCAGTTTTTTTTTTGGGATGACAATGTAATGAAGTTTTATGACCTTTTTTAATATCTAAGTACCATGTAGCAGTGTTTTTTGTTTCACAAACTAGATATTCTTTACCCCAAGGTTTATTTACGACGTATTTTTTATACTTCATTTTTCTTGGATTAATTTAATTTTGTTTATAATAACAATCTAATGCTGCTTTCATCCATGGTCCGAGATCCTTGTAGTGAGCAGTTGTAATAATGTTGTTGTCTATTACTGCTGGGCTATCTGTATAAATAGCTCCAGCGTTTATCAAATCATCTTTCATGCTGTAATATCCTGCTATTTTTCTATTTTTAACAACTTTAGCAGAAATTAAGAGTTGGGCAGCACTGCATATACAAGCAATAATTTTTTTTTTTTCATCGTATCTTGTAATAAAATTAATTATTTCCAAATTTTGTCTAATCTTTTCCATAGATTTTACACCTCCAGGTAAAACTAGAAAATCGTAATCGTCCACTTCAACTTGATTTATTTTTTTTACAACTTGATCCTTATTCGGTGGTATACTTGTTCCTAGTATTCCCTGGACTGGTTTTCCCTCATTTAAGCATACATCAATATTAAAACCATCCTCTAATAATCTATAATACGGATAGATAAATTCATGATCTTGGACTAGATTTCCTGAAATGATAATTGCTTTTTTTTTCATAAATCCTCTAAAAATTTTTATTATACCATTTGATTGTTTTTTCAATACCTAAGGACAAAATTGTCCTAGGTTTCCAGCCTATTTCTTTAAAAGCTTTATCACAATTTAAACAGACATAAGTATTCAAACTTTTTTTTGATAAATCATTTATCGTAACAATTTTTTTTTTTGAAATTCTAATTATCAATTTAATTAGATTATTAATTGACACCATTTTTCCTGTACCAGCGTTGTACAACCCAAATATTTTTTTTTGTTTTCTGATAGAAAGTTCAACAAATTCAACAAGATCATCTATATATAAAAAATCACGTTTTTCATTTCCAGCTCCCCAAATATACAATTTACCGTTTTTATTCTTTAAAACTTTAGTTATATTTGCTCCCAAAACATGAGATTTTTCAAGATCAAATTTATCAAATTTTCCATAAACATTTGAATGTCTAATAACTGTATATTTGTTTCTTCCAAATCTAGAATAAAATTCACAAAGTTTTTCAACAAATACTTTCATCCAAGCTGCACCAAAATAATTAGGATAAATTTCCTCATTGGCGTTAAAATCTTTTTCTTTTAATTTTTTTTTTGAGGATTTATACATTACCGTACAGCTAAAATTGATTACATGCTTCACCGAAAAATCATAAGCTGCTCTTGTAACCATTGAGTTTATTATTGCATTATCGTTAACATGAATATACGGTCTTGCTAAGATATCTTGAGCGCCAGATGTGGTTGCTGCAGCCTGAATAACAATATCCATGCCCTTTATTACTTTTTCAGCATCTTTTTTTTTTGTTAAGTCGGCTTTATAGAGCTTTGCCCCTATCCACTTGCACCTAAAATAATAATATTTTGTTTCATTAATTATAAAATTTTTTTTTTAAAGATTTTTTAACTTGAAAATTTATATTTTTTAACATTTTTAAAAACTTTGTTAAAAAACTAGTTATATATGTTATCAAAAATGAAAATAAATTATCAATTATATTATCATTTTTTTTTAATTTTAAAAAGTTTTTAATCTTTTTATCATCAATTTTTTTATTTATAAATATTGAAAATTGTTTACTTGAATATAATTTCTTAAATTTAATATTACCAGTAATAATCATTTTTGGATCAGATAAAAACAAAAAAGAAATTTTGTTAGAATTTTTATTAAAAAATTTTTCTAATTTATCTTTTAAATTTAAGTTTATATTTTTATCTATATCTAAAAATAATAAATTAGAATATTCTTGTTCAGTATGAAAATTTGAAAAATTAATAAATTGATTATTATTTAGTGAATTAGATAAATAATTTACTTGGCCTAAATGATTACTATTAAACTTACTCTTATAATTATCCCAAACTTCAAAATTTCTAGAATTTTTTAAATCAAAATAAATGATATTTAAAAACTTAAAATAATTGGAGATGATAAATGGTAAATTGCTAAATTTCTTATTTGTAATTAAATTAAAACTTAATATTGGACTATTTTTGATAATATAAATCAAATTTTTTAAAATTAAATAATTCTTAAAATTTTTATTTCTAATTACTGAAAAGTTATAGCAAAATTTCAAAAATAAATAAATTTTAAGAAAAAAATTTTTTTTTGGAAAATTTCTTGAAGTCTTATCTAAGAATTTATCACAAGTCATAAATTCAAAATTTCTAAATGAACTTGTTATCAATCTCTCTTTAGTAACTTTAAAATTTTTGAATTTTTTTAATTCTAATTTTTTAATATTTCTGTCAATAGATAAAAAATTTTTATTTAAATTGTTATAACCTTTCTTTCTTAGACCTGTCTGAGTATAATCAAATTTATAAACAAAAATTCCGTTGATTGTCAGATCTTTGACAAAATAATTTTCATTAATTTTGTGAAGAAATCTAACTTCCATTCTTGACCAATTTAACTTATCTATATTTTCATCTAGTCCATTATTTTTTATATACTCCGTGGTTTTCATAATCATGCAACCAGACCCCCCTCCCGTATGAGCATGGTGCTTTATAAATTGGTGTTTAGAAAAATGATATTTATCGAAAAAATTATTTAATTGGTTAAATGTATGGTATTTTTTATTATAAATTTCGTTATCGATAAGTTTTCTTTTACAATAAAAAATTTTATTTGAATAATTATAATTTTTTTTTGTAAGAAAATTTTTTAGATTTCTCAAACTTTCTAATGAAAATAATAAGTCACTTGCGCCCCACATTATAAATTCACTTTTGGCATGAACTGCAGCGAGATTGTGAGCAACTTGAGGTGAAAAATAAATTATATTTTTTGATTTAAATCTTTTTTTTAATTCTTTTTTTGAAATTTTTAAAAATGAAACATTCTTTCTGTATTTATTATCATAAATTTTAATGGATTTTGAAAGAGATTTTGAACTTCCATAATCAATAAATATTATATTTACAAAGTTTTCTAAACCAGAAAGGTGAATATTAAAAAGATTATAATTAAGCGTATATTCTAGTCTTTCAATATAATTTTCATAATAATTGTCATTTTTTGCACATGTCAAGAATGTGATTTTACTTTTCATCTATAATATTTTTTTATTAAGTAATAATTTTATTTTGTATTTTCTCTATTCTCATTCAAAAAATACTCTAATGAATCTTTAAAAGATATTCGTGGTTCCCAATTTGTATCTTTTTTAAATTTTTTATATGAGGGAATTTGTATTTTTATATCAGTCTTTCTTAAAAGCTTAGGGTTTATTTTTGATCGAATTCTTACTTTAGACTTCTGTTTTAAGATTTTTAAAAATTTTGAAAGTTTCATATTTTTTCCACCACCCATATTATAGGCCTCACCAATTTTTCCATGTTTTGCTACTAACCAATATGCTCTCATTGCATCTCTTACATCTATTATAGATCTAAACGTTTCTAGATTTCCATGTTCCAATCTTTTTTTTTTCCCTCTTTCAATTTCTACTATTTGTTTTGCCCAATGAGATGCAAATAAATTTGTTCTTCTCGCATTAAGATAAGTGAACATTCTAGTAATTATTATATTAAGTTTAAAACATTTAAAATATACTTGAGATACTAAATCTTGAAAAGCTTTAGAAACAGCATAAGGGTTGTTAGGATTTATTTTTGTATTTTCATTTATATATTTTCTCTTTGGATCACCATAAATTTCTGATGTACTGCACACAATAATCAATGGGTTAATTTTTAGCTGTCTCACTCCTTCTAATAAATTTAAAGTACAATTATTATTATTTAATATAATCTCTCTTGGTTTATCAAAAGATTTTCTCACATCAGCATTAGATGCTAAATGATAAATTAAATCAGGCTTAATCTTTTTTAAAATTGATTTTATATTTTTAAAATTATTTAAATCGTTTTTAATAAGTTTAATTTCTTTTTTAACATTTTTTAAATTGGCTAAATTTTTACTTCTATAAGTGCCAAAAATTTTTAATGATTTATCAATTTTTAGAATATATTCACTTAAATAACTTCCAACTGAACCATTGATACCTGTAATTAAGATTTTTTTAAATTTTCTATTAATCATATATTAATTCTTGTTTTTGAAAAAATTAAACCTTTTTTTAGTTAAACTCTTATTTCTTAAATACCATTCAAAAGTTTCTTTTAAACCTTGTTTAATGTTGGTATTGCACTTTATACCTAGTTTATTTAAATTTTTTACATCTAGTATTCTTATCTTGTCTCCAGTAGGTTTCGATTTATCAAATATAACCTTGGGTTTTTTACCAGGAAAAATTTCTTTGAGTAATTCTACCAATTTTTTGATTGAGGTTCCTTTCCCACTACCAATATTTATTGGTTCTTCGTATTTTTTTTCCATAATCTTGATCATGGAGTCAGCTACATCTCCAGAATAAACAAAATCTCTTTTTGCTGTACCATCCCCCCAAACAATAATTGGATTTTGTTTATCTGCAAATTTTTTAACCAAAGAGGATATAACCATTGAACTTTTTGGATTAAAATTTCCATAAGGCCCATAAATATTTGCAGGTCTAACTACATGCATGCTTTCAAAGCTAAATTCTTTGTTAAATGCTTCAATCTGTAATTCTCCTATTCTTTTTGCCCAACCTGCAAATTTATCATGCTCTGAGGGAAAAGTTTTCCAAACATCTTTTTCTCTCATAATTTTCGCTGGAGAATAAACTCCATAGGTACTTGTATACAAATAATTTTTAACTTTTGAGTTCTTAGCTGCAATTAATAAATTCAAATTACTCAATAAATTAGAAACCATAAAAGTTCCAGGATATCTATTATTAACCATTGGTGATCCAGTAGCTCCTAAAACATTAAAAACAATATCAACCTTTTTCGTAACTAGTTTGCAGTTTTCAGGATTGTTTAAATCAACTCTATAAAATTTGTTAACTTTTGGATTTACCAATTCTTTTTTATCTAATGATGCTACAATTATCTTCGCTCCATATCTAAGTAATTTATCAACTAGCTGTTGCCCAACTAAACCAGTTCCACCTGCAACAAGTATTCTTTTTTTTGAGAAAAAATTATTCATTTCGTTTAAGCATAGCTCCGCACTTTGCAAAATATAATTTTACATTCATATCACTTATCATTTCTAATTTATTCAGCAGGCAATAAACAGTTTTCTTTTTTGTCTAAATAAATTGATATATTGCCAACTAAAAGTTTTATTTTTTTATTTTGTACTTCCATAACTTCAGATACAAAATTAATAAAAGGACCTTTATTAAACTTAATATTTTTTCCTTTTGATAAAGAAAAAAAATCAGAATTTAAGTATCCAGAATTATCTGTATTTTTTTCACATTTATTTACAAATTCCTTAATATTTTTTTAACAAGCTTTAAATCCTGATATTAGTGAATCTACTCCTCTTATGAAATTTAACTTTGACAAAATATTATTTTCTAAAAATCTTTTATTGTAAATTAAAACATATTTACCAAGTAAATAAAAATCATTTGAAATTGATTTTGATCTTGTAAATTTATGAGATTTAATCTTAGGTATACAATATAGTGATTGATTTCCTAATAATCTAATTAAAGAACCCTTTATTAAATTAATTTCGGAATGTTTCTTTATCTTTATAACTATCCACATTATCTATTTTTTTTTAGAAACCTCTCTCTTAAGTTCTTCGTATTCTCTTATTTTTTTGTCCATGTATTTTAAAGTAAGCTGAATTCTATATTTGATGCCTTTTGCTGTAAGAATATACCTGTTGATATAAACAATCTTATTTTTTTTTTTGGAAAAGTTTCTTATCTTTATAAATCCTTTTTGTTGTAAAGCTCTCAAACAATAATTCAATTTTCCTAAACTAAATCCTAAACTTTGTGCCAAATCTCTTTGTGAGGCGTCTGGATCAAATGCCAATTTTCTTAAAACATTAAATAAATCTACTTTTTCTTTCATCGTTCAAAAATTGAACATATAGTTCAAATTTTGAACAGTCAAGTATCTTTTGAATTGATAATGATATCATCTTGCATCTTAAATTGATTAAAAACCTTGATAAATGATTACGTATTAGAATATATAGAAGATATAAATAATGATATTTAAGTAATGGTTATTTTTGTTATATAAAAAAAATTAAAAAATGAAATTCGAAAACTTTAGTCATTGGAAAAAAAGATTAAGCAAAAATAATGTAAAAATACTTGGTCTCAAAAAAAAGGGTCAAATTAATAGAAAGCTAAAAAAATCTTTATTGTATGATGTAAAATTAAAGTTACATAAAACAAGTATTATTAGATCTATAAGTATTGAAAATGATGGTATTGCTATAATACCATTAATAAATGTTAACGGAAAATATTACACTTTGCTTGTCGAACAATTTAGAATATGTAATGGAAAATATATTTTAGAATTTCCATCAGGATCAAATGAAAAAAACAAAAATATAAAAAAACAATGTAGTCAGGAAATTTTTGAAGAATTATCTTTAAAAATAAAAAATAAAGAATTTGTGAAGATTAATGATAAACCTATGCCACTAATTTCTTCTTCAAATTCATCAATGGTAACTTATTTCTATTTTATTAAAAAAATGCAATTTAAAAATCTATTAAAATTAAATAATCTTGTGACAGGAGAACATAAGGATAAAGAATTTATTAAAGTAAAAGTTTTTGAGTTAAAAAGATTAAAAAATTTTGCAAATAATGCAAATTTAATAATTGGACTATTTTTGTTAAGTAAGCTAAAATTTTTGAAAAGGCACCTAAATTAAAAAAATATATTGAAAAATTAAAAATGAGTCTAGAAGAAAGCTTAAAAAAAAAAATTAATTTAAAAAAAAAAGTTTTTTTTAAATTTTCTATATTAGTTAACGATTAAAATAATTATATCTAGATTGTCAAAAATTTTTTTCAGTGCATAAATCAAGCCGATTGAGCTATTAGTACTGGTCAGCTGCACGCATTACTGCGCTTCCACATCCAGCCTATCAACGTGGTGGTCTACCACGGCTCTATAGGAAGAACTAGTT
>LULK01000136.1_pt1 | contig 24952 bp, 23 predicted proteins | sample 728181 | NCBI WGS metagenome assembly LULK01 (sample SAMN03860291, study PRJNA289734) | marine metagenome | biome: seawater column; feature: ocean; material: water; isolation source: Red Sea water column Station 169 - depth 10m | place: Saudi Arabia: Red Sea | collected 2011-10-15 | depth 10 m | reverse complement strand
GATATTCCCAAAACAAAATCAGAATCAATTGGTGGAAATTTACCACCAGTTGTTTCAAGAACACCTTGGTATTGTGCAGGGTGTCCCCACAACTCAGGAACAAAGACACCAGATGAAGAAGTTGTCGGTATTGGCATTGGATGCCACTCTATTGGATATTTTCTCCATCCTGAAAAATTAACTAATTTCAGTCAAATGGGTGGTGAAGGTGGTCATTGGATAGGAAGAGCTCCATTTTCAAATCATAAACATACATTTCAAAATATTGGAGACGGAACATATGCTCACTCTGGTTCTCTAGCAATAAGAGCAGCAGTTTCAGCAAATGTTAACATAACATTTAAAATTCTTTACAATGATGCAGTGGCAATGACTGGTGGTCAAAAGGCCATTGGTGGAGCAACTCCATGGGCAATTTCTAAACAACTTGCAGCAGAAGGTGTTAAAAAAATTTATGTTGTATCAGATGAACCAGAACAGTTCAAAGAAACTAAGTTATTTGCAGACAAAGTTGGAATATTTCATAGAGATGAACTTATAAATATCCAAAAAGAAGTAAGAGAAATCTCAGGAGTTACAGCAATAATTTATGTGCAAACTTGTGCAACAGAACTTCGAAGAAGACGAAAAAGGGGATATGTTCAAGATCGAGATATTAAAATGTATATTAATCCTGATGTTTGTGAAGGATGTGGAGACTGTGCTGAAAAATCAAATTGCGTAGCTGTAAAACCTTTTGAACATTTAGAAGGAATGAAAAGACAAATTGATCAAAGTGTTTGTAATAAGGATTATTCTTGTAAAAAAGGATTTTGTCCAAGTTTCATAGGTGTGCAAGCTGGTAGCATTTCAATCAAAGAAAAAAAGAAGTTCCCAGATATTCCAGAGATAATAAATGACTTAAAAAAACCTAAGAAAAAATTAAATAATATTCAAAATATAATAATGGCAGGCATAGGTGGCACAGGTGTCTCTACTGTCGCTGCCATAATAGTTATGGCTGCTCGAATTGATAGATTATTTGCACAATCAATGAATTTTACTGGATTAGCCCAAAAAAATGGAGCCGTAACAAGTCAAATTAGAATTGGAAAAGAAAAATCACTTTATGATAGATCTGCAAGACTTCCAAACGAAACAGCCGACGTGCTTTTAGGATGTGACGCTGTTGTGTCAGTTTCTCCTTCTATTACCAGAACATTGAATCCTTTAAAAACACATGCCATAATTAATGGAAGAGTAGAGCCAGTTGGAGTTGCTGGTGTTCACATAGGTACAGTTGTCGATGATAGCTTATTAAAAAAGCATTTAGAAAATCATCTTCAAACTGAAAATATAGACTTTATTGATATATCCAACTTAGCTGAAGCTTTAGTTGGCGACACAGTTTCTGCAAATATAATGATGTTGGGAATAGCCGCTCAAAAAGAACTTCTTCCTATAGATATTGATTCTCTGCATGATTAATAATGTATATTAATTGTTCAGGAAAAAGTCTTGGGTTGACTGTATTAACAACACATCCTATTCCAGATACACCAAAATATAATTCAAAATGCCTAAATGTATTCCATGCAAGTGTGCCTACGGTATCGCCCTTTTTTAATCCAAGTTTTTCTAGGGCATTGGCCAACTGTCGAGATCTCTTAGCTGCATCTCCGTATGTATATCTATGAATTGGTCCTTCAACTGTCCTAGAAACTATCTCTGCATCATTGTGATACTTCTCAGCATGCTCAATAAGGCCAGATATCAACAGCTGACCACTCATCATATTTCCTAACATTTTCTCTCCTAGTTTCTAAGTATTGTCTTTTTTAGTGGTTCAGAATATCTTCGCTTTACCCACTCTTCAAGATTAAATTTGGTATCTCCCTTTTTTAATTTCTTTAGTAACAGTAAATCAGAATAAAATTGCCATAAAAAAGGTGCCCATTCGAGCTGCAAGTCACTCTTCCATTCAATGCAAAGTTTGTATTGAGTTTTCTGAAGCTTTTCTATTTCCCCGAGTTTTAACGAGGGAAAGCTTTTAAAAGGATCTGAGAAGTAAGGTAAGATTTTGATGAACTCAGAAGGTATATCGAAATTGTTCAAAATCTGTTTGTCTGTTTCCTCCTTCATGAATCTTGAAAGACAGATCATATCTGTATATGGCATACCAGTAGTGTTTATTCCTATAGCTTTTGTCAAGTTAACTAAAGATTTTCTTCCTTTATAGGATCCTATATAAAATCTTGAAGGACAGTAATCATTGGCGTAATAGTTGTCCCAAATTATTATTGGGTTTGAAAATAAACTCTTTAATTCTTTGATTCCCTTTTGCGGAATAGACTGACTAACAACTTCATCTCCTGTCCATAGTATCGATATCGAAGGATCAATATCCTCTGCAAGAGCATTTAGATATTCGTTTTTTCGTATATTTCCTTTGGCAAAACTTTTGCAGTAAACCGTTGGGCAAACCATCAAAGAATTTTTTTTAATAAAGTCAAAGGAGGAAACTGAATTGATGATTGTCAGGTGAAATTTGGCAAGTTCTTTATCTTTTTCATGTTCAATATCATCAAAAAATATTGCAAAGTCTTTGAAACCAAGCTGGTGAGCTTGTTTCAATTTAGAAGTAAGAGATCTTACGAAGTTTTTTGATAATTTAGAAGATCTGAGTCCTGGCGAAATGGCAAAGATAGGTTTTATTTTATTTTTCTTACATTGATCAACAAGATTTATTAAGGTTTTTTGTTCTTCCGCAGGATATGTCTTTCCCCATTCTATTCTATGGTACAAATCTTCCTTAGGTCCATATAAATAAAAGTCCATTTTGAGTTTACCCATATGATTAATTACTCTGGCTCTTTCGTCCTTAGAAAATAAGCGACCGTAATAACCTTCTATATAACCTTTTAACATCTATTTAACATTCCTAAGCAAACTCTATCATCACCGTTTAAATCTTTAAACGTTCTAATTTGAGAAAAACCGTAGGTCTCAAATATTGAGACAACCAAGTCAGATTGATCATAGCCATGTTCAATGAATAAGTAGCCAGCATTATTAAGAATTTCTGAAGTCTCTTTAACAATTGTTTCAATATCATATAGTCCTTCTGAATCAGATATCAGTGCTTGTTTTGGCTCAAACTTTAACCCATCAGAATAAACTCTAGGGTCAGAAGGATTAATGTAAGGAGGATTGGAAACAATCACATCAAAATATTCATTCTTAAAAGCAGATGACCAGTTTGAATTGACCAGTGATACATCTAATGAATTCCTTATCATATTTTTAGATGTCACCTTTAGAGCTTCGTAACTTAAATCTGAACACACAACTTCCCAATTTGCTCTTTCCTTGGCTAAAGATAGTCCAATCGCACCTGAACCGGTTCCTAAATCCAATACTTTAATTTTTTTCTTATCAAATATTTCTAAGACTTTTTGAACCAAGATTTCTGTTTCTGGTCTAGGAACTAAGACATTCTGATCGACGTAAAGGCTAAGATTCCAGAATTCGATATTATTTACTAGATAAGCTAGAGGCTCACCTTTTTCTCTTCGCTGAGTGAGTTCTTTTAGTTTATTTATAATGTCACCTGTTAATCGAGGGTTATCTCTATATAGAGAATTCCTATCAATATCTAATAGATGTAATAACAATAACTCAATATCTAGTTGAGAACTTACAATGCTTGATTGCTTGAGAAGTTTTATCTGGTTTAAAGCAGAATGATCATCCATTAGCTTGAAGATTCAAGATTAGCCAGAGCTCTTGCTTGGTTTTCTTCGAGTAAAGCTGTGATCATAACCTCCATATCTCCATCTAAAAAACCGGGTAAATTATGAACAGAAAACTCAATACGATGATCAGTGATTCTATTTTGTGGGAAATTATAAGTTCTTATTTTTTCAGATCTATCTCCAGACCCTACCATGACTCTTCTATTTTCAGCTTGTTCAGACTCTACTTTCTCTTTCTCAGCATTTTGTAATTTCGACTGAAGTAATGAAAGGGCTTTTTCTTTATTTTTATGTTGTGACCGACCATCCTGGCACTCTACTACTATCCCTGACGGTATGTGAGTTAATCTAACAGCAGAATCTGTTTTATTAACATGCTGACCTCCAGCACCTGACGCTCGAAAGGTATCAACCCTCAAATCATTTTTATCTATGTTTATTTCCGCTAAGTCATCTTGTTCTGCTAAAACAGCAACCGAACATGCTGATGTATGCACCCTTCCTTGAGACTCTGTAGATGGAACTCTTTGTACCCTATGAACCCCAGCTTCAAATTTTAATTGCTTGTAAACATCGGAGCCCTCTATTCTTGTAACAAGTTCCTTGAACCCACCATGATCGCCCTCTCTCACGCTCACTATCTCCATCTTCCAGTTATTCCTTTCAGATAATCGAGAATACATTCTATACAGATCGCCAGAGAAAAGAGCAGCTTCATCGCCTCCTGTACCGGCTCTTATTTCAAGAAAAACATCTTTTGAATCATCAGGATCCTTAGGAAGTAGTAACCGTTTAAGCTCATTTTCAAGATCATCAATATTTTGCTTTAGTTCCTCGAATTCTATTTCTGCCATTTGTTTTATTTCAGGATCAGAATCCTTCATAAGTACTTTGGCTTCATTCATATCATCTTCAGCTTTTTTGAATGCATTGAATGCATTCACAACAGGAGATAAATCTGCGTATTCTTTTGAAAGTTTTATAAACTCTTCCTGATTAGAGGTTATATCTGGCTCACTCAACAGAGATTCTATTTCTTCATATCTAAAAGAAACATCACCTAATTTAGTTAAAATACTCTCTATCATTTATATAAACCTTTGCTGATAATAGAATTCATGACCAATCTACGAAGATTATTTTCACAGTATGTAATCGTTTTATTACTAATGATTATATCTCTTGGATGCACTTCAATCGCTATGGAATCTCAAAAATTTTCGCCAGAAATAAAAATTGTACAAGAAAATTTCAAAATCGAAGGTAAGTTTAAGCTTTCGTATATGGATAGCAAGGAAACAGGTTATTTCGTTATAAGCAAAGAGGGTAGTACAGTTTCGTTGAATATTGGGAAAAACTATCTACTACCAGAGAAAGTTATCATCCTCGATAGAAGAGAGACACTAAATATAAATGAATTTATTGAAAATAATATCTTGCCTTACAACTTACCTACATTAAAAGTTGAGAGGTTTTTAGAATTATTATTAGGACTTGAATCAAAAAATCTACAAGATGAGGAAATAGGATTGGAATTAGAAACTAAAGCATCTGATGATTATCCTTCAGAAGTCACTCTTTTATATAAAGACTTAAATCTTCTCATAAAAGTTAATAAAATATGGAAGAATTAAGATTAAGAGCACCCGCAAAACTTAACTTACATCTAGAGGTATTAAAAAAAAGGCATGATGGATTCCATGACTTATCCTCATTATTTACTCTAATTGAATTATTTGACGATATAACCCTCAGAAAGAATTCAAATTCAATTGAATTAATTGAATCCGTTCCTATAAAACAAAATATTGTATTAAAAGCGGCAAACCTCCTTAAGGATTTATTCTCTGTAAAGGAAGGCGTCAAAATTGAACTCGTAAAGTCTATTCCTGATCAAAAGGGTTTAGGGGGTGGAAGTTCCGACGCAGCATCAACACTACTAGGCTTGAGAAAATTTTGGAATTTGGATATTTCAGACCAAGATCTTGCAAAGATTGCTCTAAAGTTAGGTTCAGATGTTCCTTTCTTTATATATGGTAAGACTGCCTGGGCAGAAGGAAGAGGTGAAATTCTAGCTGAATATCCCTATAAAAAGAAATATTACTTGTTATTTTTGCCCTCATTAAAGATAAGTACTAAAGATGCTTTTGAGCAAGCTAGTTTTGTATCCAGGTCTAAAATCAGTAAAAAGGACTTTACTATTGATCAGTCATTTAATTGCTTTGAAGAATGGATAAGAAGCACTTATTCGGAAATGGATGAAGCTTTTGAGAATCTTAGATTGATTGGAGAACCTAGATTATCTGGAACTGGTTCTACCATTTTTATAGAGTTCGATAATAAATCTGCTGCGAAATCAGCACAAAAGCATTTTCCTGAGTTAGTTCTAACAAAAAGCTTAGAACGTTCACCCTTAATGCAAATAATAGAATAAAATACGCAAAATATATGAATGGGGTGTGGCCAAGCGGTAAGGCAGCGGCTTTTGATGCCGCCATGCGCTGGTTCGAATCCAGCCACCCCAGCCATCTATAGGAGATATAAATGGAGAAAAGACATCAAAAAATAGCTGTCTTTAGCGGAACAGCCAACCTCGAGCTTACTGAAAAAATTTGTAAAAAACTTTCTTTAAAGCAAGGTAAAGCTGATATCGGTCGTTTTAGCGATGGCGAAATCAGTGTAAAAATCAATGAAAATGTAAGAGGTAAAGATGTTTACATAATTCAACCAACTTGCAGTCCTTCTCATGTGAATTTAATAGAATTAATATTAATGGTTGACGCTCTTAGGTGGTCTTCTGCAGGAAGAATAACAGCTGTTATTCCATATTATGGATACGCAAGGCAAGATAGACGGGTAAGATCTCAAAGAGTTCCAATCAGTGCTAAAGTTATTGCAGGTATCTTAGAAAGATCTGGAATTGATAGAGTTTTAACAGTAGAACTTCATTCTGAACAGATTCAAGGATTTTTTGACATACCAGTAGATAATATATATGGAACAAAAGTTATCTATGAGGACATAAAAAAACAAAAATTCAAGGATATATTAGTTGTAAGTCCCGATGTCGGAGGCGTAGTTAGGTCAAGGGCTCTATCTAAATTCTTAGATATTGGTGACTTGGCAATTATCGATAAAAGAAGAGACGAAGCGAATAAATCTGAGGTGATGAATGTGATAGGAGATGTTTCAAAAAAAGATTGTTTGCTTTATGACGATATGGCAGACACATGTGGAACATTATGCAATGCAGCTGATGCATTAAAGGCCAAGGATGCTCAAAGTGTGAGTGCTTATATCACTCATCCTGTTTTATCTGGTGATGCAATAGAAAAAATAAATCAATCTTCACTTGATCAATTAGTTGTAACAGATACTATACCGCTCTCGGAAGAGGCTAAATCCTGTAAAAAGATAAGATGTATATCTTTAGCACCGACTTTAGCTGAGGCCATAAAGAGATTAAACAAAGAGGAATCTATAAGTGAAATGCTTATGTGATCAATTGAATTATGAGTGAACAAGTTAATTTAAATGCAACCAACAGAGAAGTTGAAGGTAAATCTTCAAGTAGACAGTTGAGAAGAATGGGTTCAGTACCTGCCGTGATATATGGTGGAGAGAAAGATCCTATGAGGATATCTATTTTAGAGAAGGATATTGCAAAAGCATCCGAAATCCCTGGATTTGCTACTCAAATATTGAACATAAATATTTCAGGTGACGAGCAAAACGTTATTGTGAAAGAAATTCAAAGGCATCCGGCTACTCAAAGAGTTCTTCATGCTGACCTTCAAAGAGTTAATCCTGATACGAAAATTAATATTTCAGTTCCTGTAAGGTTCTTAAATGAAGATAATTGCTTGGGCGTAAAAATGCACGGTGGTGCAATCTCTCGTCTGATTAATGACATTGATATAAGTTGTCTAGCTTCCAATCTTCCAGAATATCTTGAAGTAGATGTAGCTGAACTTGATGTTGGGGATTCTATATTTTTATCAGCTCTCAATCTGCCTGAAGGAGTAGAAATTCCATCACTTGCACTTGGCGATGATAGAGATCAGGCTGTAGTTTCAGTAACAGAGGCAAAAGTACTTGATGTTGAGCCTGAAATCATAGAATCCGAAGAAGACGGAGAATCTTCTGAAGAACAAGATGCTCCAGAATCTACTGACGGTCAAGAAGAGACTGACGAATAATACTTCAATAAGACTTCATGGAACCACTATTAATATTAGGGTTAGGTAATCCTGGTAAAGATTATGCTCATACTCGACATAATGCTGGTGCCGATTACGTCGATTTACTTTGCAGTAAGTACTCTTTAACTCTAAAAAAAGAAAGAAGAATCCATGGTCAATTTGCTGAATTTGTTAATGAAAACTTTAAGTTAATTTTTGTAACGCCCTCTACCTTTATGAATGAAAGTGGTTTGTGCGTGTCAAAAACAAAAAAATTTTTTAATCTTAAAACAGAACAAATTCTAATAGCCCATGATGAACTGGATCTACCTAATTCAGAAATAAAGCTGAAAGAGTCAGGCGGACATGGTGGTCATAATGGTCTGAGGAACATAATCGATCATTTACAAGGAGACAGTTCTTTTAAAAGATTAAGAATCGGAATAGGCAAACCAGAGAAAGGTGAAAATATCATTTCATATGTCCTAAAAAAGGCTTCAGTAGAAGAAAGAGAAAAATTAATGAGTAATCTTGTTAATTACCTAGATCTAGGGGAAAAAATAATCCAAGATGGCTGGCAAAAGACTGTAATGAATTATCATACAACAAAGGATGAAAATAATGAGTATTAAGTGCGGAATAGTTGGACTTCCTAATGTTGGCAAATCAACATTGTTTAATGCTTTAACAGCTGCAGGGATAGAAGCACAAAATTTTCCTTTTTGTACTATTGAACCTAATAAAGGTATCGTTCCTGTACCAGATCCAAGACTTAATAGGGTCGCTAAGATCGTAAATCCTGAAAAAATAATACCTACAACCACAGAGTTCGTTGATATTGCTGGACTAGTGAAAGGTGCATCCGAGGGAGAAGGTTTAGGAAATAAATTTCTTTCACATATAAGAGAAACTCAGGCAATTCTGCATGTTATAAGATGTTTTGAAAATCCTGATATTACACATGTGCATGATGAAGTTAATCCTGTTGTAGACCTAGAAACAGTAGAGACCGAACTTCTTCTTGCAGATATTGAAACTTTGTCAAATGCGTTACTTAGGTTGGAAAAGGTCACTAGATCAGGTAATAAAGAGGCAATGATTCAAAAAGATAAATTCCAGAACCTATCTGCCGAATTAAGTAGCGGAATTTTAGGTAGGAATACAGAGAGCTTTAAAAAAGATCAAAATGCTTATAAAGAGCTCGGTTTGATAACCGTAAAACCCTGTTTGTATGTAGGAAATATTGAGGATTTAGATTCTGATAATATTTTACTTGAAGGTTTGATTAACTATGCAGAGGAAAGAGATTCCACGGTTATTCCTATGTGTAATCAACTAGAGGCTGAAATTGCTGAACTTGATTTTGAAGAGGGTATGGAATTCTTAAAGGATATGGGACTAGAAGAACCAGGGCTCAATAAACTTATAAGGGAAAGTTACAAGATGTTATCTTTGATAACTTACTTTACTGCTGGGGAAAAAGAAGTTAGGGCTTGGACAACAAAAGAAGGTTCTACAGCTCCTGAAGCTGCTGGAGTAATTCACACTGACTTTCAAAAGGGATTTATTAGAGCTGAAACTATCGCTTATGATGACTATATTGAATATTCAGGTGAGTTAGGAGCTAAGGAAGCAGGAAAACTTCGTTCTGAGGGTAACGAATACATTGTTAAAGATGGCGATGTGATGCACTTTAGGTTTAATGTTTAATAGTTTACTCGACTTTATCCTAACTGATCTCTAAAATTCGCAACACGGTTGTGTAGCTCAGCTGGTTAGAGCGCGGCATTCATAATGCCGAGGTCGGTGGTTCAAGCCCACCCACAACCACCATTAATCTTCTAATCCTTTCATTGTTAATCTTATTTTGCCTTGCCTATCTACCTCTAGAACTTTAACCTTTACTTCTTCACCTTCAACAAAATAGTCTGAAACATTTTCTACTCTTTCTTCTGAGATTTCTGAAACATGAACTAGTCCATCTCTTCCAGGCATAATTGTAACGAAAGCTCCAAAATCTTTAATATTAGCTACAATCCCTGTATAAATCTTATTGACCTCTGGTTCAGCAGTTATTTCCTCAATCTTTTTTTGAGCAGATTCTCTGGACTCTGGAGTATCTCCATAAATGGTAACCTTACCGCTATCCTCTACTTCAATAATTGCACCAGTCTCTTCAGTAAGTCCTCTAATAGTCTCACCGCCTTTACCAATAACATCTCTAATCTTTTTGGTATTAATTTGCAAGACAACCGCTTGAGGAGCTTTTTCAGACAACTTTTCTCGAGAGGAAGAAATGACCTCATTCATAGACGAGAGTATATGATTTCTCGCAGTATGTGCTTTTTCTAAAGCAACTTCGAATATTTCTTCAGTAATTCCGTCTATTTTGATGTCCATTTGAAGAGCAGTTATGCCCTCAGAAGTTCCAGCAACCTTAAAATCCATATCACCAAGGTGATCTTCATCACCTAGGATATCAGTAATTACTGCGAATTCTTCTTCTTCCTTAACTAATCCCATAGCTATACCTGCCACAGCAGCCTTGAGAGGAATTCCTGCATCCATAAGCGCTAAACTTGAACCACAAACACTTGCCATTGAGCTGGAACCATTGGACTCTGTTATTTCGGAAACCACTCTAATTGTATAAGGGAAATCATCTGGTGTGGGTAAAACAGCCTCTAAAGCTCTCCTAGCGAGTTTACCATGTCCTATCTCTCTTCTTTTTGGACCAGACAAAAATCCTGCTTCTCCTACCGAATAAGGAGGGAAATTATAATGAAGCATAAATTGGTCCTTGAACTCACCTTCTAAAGCATCTATTAGTTGAGCTTGTCTAGGAGAACCAAGAGTCGAGGTTACAATTGCTTGAGTTTCGCCTCGAGTAAATAACGCAGAGCCATGAGTATTCTTTAAGACACCAGTTTCAATGAATAAAGGTCTAACAGTGTCTAAATCCCTTCCATCAATTCTCGGGGCACCTTCGATCAATCTAGTTCTAACAATGTTTTTCCCTACTTTCTTAAATGCATCAAGCAAATCATTTTGTGAAAAAGAATCTTCTTCCTCTGATTCATTCTCTTTAAGAATCTTTTCTCTTACCTCTGATAGGGCTTGGACCCTTTCTTGTTTGATTTGCAAAGCATAAGCGGCAGAAATTTGATCAGCATAATTGGTTCTCACTAACTCAACAACTTCCGAGCCTAAAACTTTTGGTTCATATTCAAATCTAGGTTTCCCGATATCGGTTACCATTTCTTTTATTGCTTCAATTGCAACTTGCATCTCTTGATGAGCAAATAAAATGCCTCCCAGCATCTGATCTTCAGAAAGTTCTTTAGCTTCTGATTCAACCATAATTACAGCTGCATCACTTCCAGCAATAACCATATCTAAGTGAGATTCTTTCAATTCGCTCCTTGTTGGATTGATACAATAGTTGCCGTCAATAAATCCAACCCTTATGGCTCCAAGAGGGCCATTGAATGGCAGTCCCGATATAGCTACAGCAGCTGAGGCAGCCAGGAAGGAAAGAATATCCGGATCAACATCCTTATCAGAGGAGATGACGGTACAAATTACTTGAACTTCATAAAGGAAATCATCATTGAATAAAGGCCTCAAAGGTCTATCAATTAGTCTAGAAGTAAGTGTCTCCTTTTCAGTAGGTCTGCCTTCTCTCTTGAAGAACCCTCCAGGTATTTTACCTGTAGCATATGTCTTCTCTTGATAATTAACAGTCAAAGGGAAGAAGTCTTGATGTTCGCCAGGTGCTTTACCTACTACAACTGTGGCTAATACTTGTGTATCCTCGCATGTAGCAATTACTGCACCAGTGGCTTGTCTGGCAACTTTTCCAGATTCTAAGGTAATTTCTTTTTCACCCAACATGAATGATTTTTTATAACTTTCCATTTTATTTTCCTATTTTACAGAGCCCTATTGCCCAGTAATTAAATGATCAATGAAATTAGGGATAGATTATCTTCTTAAACCCAAATCCGAGATTAGCTTTGTATAAGTCTCTGGTTTGGATATTTTTATGTAATCAAGTAGTTTTCTACGTTGATTCACCATTCTAATTAATCCTGTTCTGGAATGATGATCCTTAGCGTTAGATTTGAAATGAGATTGAAGTGCATCTATATTTGCTGACAATAGTGCAACTTGGACCTCAGGCGATCCTGTATCTTTATCTGTTCTTGCGAACTTTGATACTATTTCTTTTTTTTCTGTATTACTTAGTGCCAATTTTTTTTCCTCTAATTGAAAAGATTCTTAGATAAAAGTCTTTTAGGTTGCAATTTATTATCACTAACCTCCCCTATACCCAAGAATAGTTCTTTTTCAGTATATATTCTTACTAATCCTTTGTATTTAAGGAGCGCATTATAGTCTATTGATAGGCCATTTCTAACTTTTTTTACATCTTCTTTTTTTATCTTTACTTTATCTAAATCACTCAACATTGCATCACAAGGTAAAACTTTATCGATTAGAGATTCATATGAATCTTCAAAACTACAAGATTGATGATTTAAATGCATAGTTCCAACTTCTAATCGCCTGAGAGATATCACCGTAGCAAAAGTGTTTAAATTCCTACCTAACTTTTCAATAAGGCTTCTTATATATGTACCTTTAGAGCAGGAAACTTTCAAAGTTGCTGTGTTAATAGATTTATCTATCAATTCAATTTTCCGTATTTCAACCTTTCTAGGCACTCTATGGAGATAGACTCCCTTCCTTGCCCAATAATATAAGGGATTACCATTTATTTTTATAGCAGAGTGCATGGGAGGTATCTGATTTTGAATTCCTTCTAGGTCAATTAAAAATTGATAAAAGTCTTCTTTAAAGCCAATAAAATTACCTTTTGAGACTATATTTCCTGTGATGTCTCCAGTGTCAGTTTCAATTCCAAATTCTATTCCTACTTCATAAACTTTGTCCTGATCAGAAGCAAAATTACTAAACTTTGTAGCTTCTCCAATACATATTGGAAGAAGGCCTGTTGCTAATGGATCAAGTGTTCCACAATGTCCTATTTTCTTGATTCCTAGTTTTGAGCGAAGTTTATATACACATTGAGCAGATGTTAAACCTTCAGGCTTATCTAAAATCAGAAATCCATTCATGAAGCTAAAAAAACTCTTCTATTTTGAAGAAAATCTCTGGAATTCTTCTCAAGTTTAAATTTTGGCTGAGCTTTTTTCTGATGAAGCCTTTTGCCTTTTCTAGACCCTTCTTTAATTCTTGTAGATCGATTTCGTTAAAGCTATTAATTTGCGAAATGAATATATCAGCCTTCTTCATATCAGGCGTCAACATAACATTCATGACTGTTATTCCTTGAATTCGGGGGTCTCTTACTTCTTTAAATAAAACTTCAGAAATCTCAACTTTTATTAGATCAGCGATCCTATCAGAACGCTTAAAGTCTGGTGATGGCATCTAATCCAGTGTTCTTTTTACTTCAATCCTATCAAAGACTTCTATTTTATCTCCAACTTTCACATCTCTATAGTTGGCCACGCCGATTCCACATTCAGTTCCCATGGGAACTTCATTTGTATCATCTTTAAACCTTTTTAGAGAATCTAGCTCGCCTTCGAATATAACTATATTGTCTCGAAGGACTCTAATTGGTTTATTTCTTTTAATAGTGCCCTCAATAACGATTGAACCAGCAATCTGTCCAAATTTGGGAGATTTAAAAATATCCTTTACTTCAGCAGTGCCTAGTATCTCTTCTTTTACTTCTGGAGCTAAATGGCCTTCTATTGAAGTTTTTATACCGTCTATGAGGTCGTAGATGATGCTATAGTAAAGAATTTCGATAGATTCTTTTTCTGATAAAGATTTAGCAGCATTATCTGCTCTTACATTAAAGCCCATCACAAATGCACCAGTAGTCATAGCTAGGTTAACATCATTTGCATTTACGGAACCCACTGACTCGTGGACAATATTTATTTTTACTTCTTCGTTTTCTATATTCTTTATAGAACCTATGATTGCCTCTAAGGAGCCATGTGTATCTGCCTTCAAAACAATATTCAAGATTGTATGATTTCCTAGCTCAGATTCAAAAAGCATTTCAAGATTTGAGATTTGGTTGCGGGCTAATCTTTCTTCTCTAGCTTTTTCTGCTCTTTCACTAGAAATTTCTTTGGCCATTTTCTCACTTGAAACAACAACAAACTCTTCTCCTGCCTTAGGGGGAACGTCAAGACCAGTTATAGAAGCAGGCACTGATGGTCCAGCCTCTTTCAAATCTATGCCATTCTCGTCTACTAAACTTCTTACTCTTTTTGTCTGTTCGCCAACAAGAATCATATCGCCCTTTTTTAGGGTCCCCTTTTGCACAAGTATCGTTGCAACAGCACCTTTACCGACCTCTGTAGTTGAGTCTAAAACTACACCAAATGCCGGACCTTTATGGTGTGCTTTAAGCTCTAACACTTCAGCTTCTAGAGAGACTGCTTCAAGTAATTCTTTTATACCGTCACCTTTAAGAGCCGAAATTGGTAAAAACTGAGTTTGTCCTCCCCAATCTTCTGGAATAAGTTCTTTAGTGGAAAGTTCTGTTTTTACTTTTTCTATGTCAGCTTCTTCTCTATCCATTTTGTTTACTGCGACAACGATGGGAACTCCGGCGGCTTTGGCATGGCTAATTGCCTCCTCTGTTTGTGGCTGCAATCCGTCATCTGCAGCAACTACTAATATAACAATATCAGTAGAATTGGCTCCTCTTGCTCGCACTTCTGAGAAAGCAGCATGACCAGGAGTATCGATAAATGCAATTGTGCCTTGATCTGTATTTGCTTGATAAGCTCCTATTTTTTGTGTGATACCTCCATCCTCTCCGGCTGCAACATTAGCCTTTCGAATAAAATCCAATAAAGTTGTCTTGCCATGATCTACATGGCCCAGAACAGATACAACTGGGTTTCTGGGCTCTTCTTCTCCATCATAGGTAACCAGTTCCATTAATTTATCTTCAACTTCAACCTTTACAGCGGGTTCTCCCTTATGACCTAGTTCTTCTGTAACTAAAATGGCAGTGTCTTGGTCTAAAGGTTGATTTAAAGTAGCCATAACACCCATTGACATCAATTTTTTTACTACCTCAGCCCCTTTTACAGAGAGACTTTGGGCAAGCTCACTTACTGTGATGGTTTCGGGGATTTGAATATTTTTTGAAACTAAATCAACAGGTTTTTCAAACTCTTGCTTTTCAACATTAGAAAGGAAATTTTCTCCTTCTAACTCTCTTTGCTCTTTTTTAGATAGTTCTGTTCTAGAGGATTTGAGTGTTCTTTTTTCAATTTGAACAGCCTTCTTAGATCCAGATGTCGTTACAGGAGATTCACCAGTCTTTGCTTTTCGCCTGGTAACAAGTGTCTTTTGTTCTATTTCTTTCTTTCTTTGCTCTTCTTCAGCCTTTTTATTGGCTTCTCCAGCTTGTCTTTTTTTCTCTATTTCGTCGAAATTAATTGTTGAGGAAGTTCTTTTAGCTTCGGAAGTCTGTTTTTCAGAAATCTCTCTTGTAATAGTTTTTCTAGTTATTGAAACTGTTCCAGATGAGACGGGTTCAGTCTTTGTTGCACTTTTATTTAGCGAAATAGTCTTAGAAGTTTTGTTTTGCTGTTCTTTAAGAAACTCTAATAATGTCTTTTTATCTTTATCAGTAACCTCATCTTTAATATCAGTATGAGAGAGGCCAGCTTCTTTCATCTGAGAAAGGAGAGTTTGCCCTTCGGAACCAATTATTTTCGCTAAATTTTCTACTGTTACTGCTGACATTTTCTTTAATCCTCAAACCAATGAGCTCTTGCTCGCATAATTAAATCTCCAGCGTCTTCTTCAGAGATATCAATTATGCTAGTAAGTTCTTCAATTGATTGCTCAGCAAGTTCTTCCCTGTCATTAATTCCCTTTTGAGTCAGTTCCAATGCAAGAGTCATTTCCATTCCTTCAACTGACATAAGATCTCCTGACTTTCCATCGTCAGTAGAAACTTCCATCGCCATTGTTAACAATGCATCTTTTGCTCTATTAATTAAAAGACTACTAATATCATCATCAAAGCCATCAATTTGTGAAAGCTTCTCTATTTCTGAAGAAGAAATAGATTCTAAGGAGTTATATCCATTAGAAATAAGCGTATTTGCTAAATCTTCATCTACATCTAATTTTTCTATTAAAATATTTGAAATACTCTCAGATTTCTCCTGTTTTTCTTGATCAACAACTTCCTGATCAATAACATTTAATTTCCAACCGGTAATTTGGCTACTAAGACGAACATTTTGTCCACTTTTCCCTATTGCTTGAGCCAAGGTATCTTGAGTAACCGCCACATCCATTGAGCCTTTAGTCTCATCAAGAACTATAGACGTTATCTCAACAGGACCCATTGAGTTAATTAGTAATTGAGCTGGATCATCATCCCAAATTACAATATCCAGTCTTTCATTACCTAATTCATTTGATACAGCTTGTACTCTAGACCCTCTCATTCCCACACAAGCTCCAACGGGATCTATTCTGTTATCATTAGTTTTAACTGCAATTTTGGTTCTTGAACCTGGATCACGAGCTATAGCCTTGATTTCTATTACTTGTTCAGAAATTTCGGGAACTTCTAGCTTAAATAATTCTCCAACCATTTCTGGACATCTTCTACTAAGGGCTAGTTGAGGACCTCTATTTTCTCTCTCTTCTTCTTGAAGAACTGCCCTAAGTCTATCGCCAATCCTAAATACTTCTCCAGGTATTAACTCATTTCTAGATAAAATTGCTTCAGCTCCTTCACCTAAGTCTATGATCAAAAATTCTCGAGTGACTTTTTTTACAGTTCCATTAACCAATTCGCCTAAGACATTACGGTATTTTTCAACAACCATTGCTCTTTCAGCTTCTCTTACTTTCTGAACTATTACTTGTTTAGCTGCCTGCGCAGCGATTCGACCAAATTCGACATTTTCTACCTTCTTTTTTAGAAATGAACCTAACTCACTGTTTTCACCATCATGAATAACTTGGATGCCTTTATCTTCGATATCTTCTTCGGAAACCACCTCCCATAAACGAAAAGTCTCATAGTCCCCAGTTTTTGGATCAATTATCACCTCTATATTTGAGTTTTCAGAGTACCTTTTTTTTGTAGCAGTTGCTAAAGCTTGCTCTATAGCCTCGAATATAGCTTCCTGAGGTAGACCTTTTTCCCCTGAAACTGCTTCTGCGACTAATAAAATCTCTTTTTGCATAATATATCCTCTTAGATTATAAGATTTGCTCGAATAATAGAAGAAAAAGCAATTTGCATTGGGCCTTCTTTTATTTCAAGCCTTATACTCGTTTTGTCTACGCCTTGTAAACGACCTTGAATTGTTTTTTTGTTTTGACTATCTAAAAAAGTTACCTTCAGTGGTTGATTTATATAATCTTCATATTGATCATTGTAAAAAAATTTCCTATCCAATCCTGGAGAGGAAACCTCTAAAATATAGTTTTCGGAAAAGCCATTCACTGTATCAAGTACTTTACTAACGTGCTTGCTAACCATTTCACAATCTTCAACAGAAATACCTTCATTTTTATCTATGTATATTCTTAAAGTTTGATTGGATCTTCTTCCAAATAACTCAAGACCCCAGACTTTGCAGCCTAATCTTCCGATATCCTCTTCCAATACCTTTTTTATATAATCAATGTCCATTTTTTACCTATAAAAAAAGCCCATTAAGGGCTTATTTGGTAGCGGGGGCAGGATTTGAACCTACGACCTTCGGGTTATGAGCCCGACGAGCTACCAGACTGCTCCACCCCGCAACAAAGGGTTCGCAGTATAGTTAGATGCAACGAAAGAATCAAGAAAGATATTGGTGCCGAAGAGAGGATTCGAACCTCCACGAGCAATGCTCACTACCCCCTCAAGGTAGCGTGTCTACCAGTTCCACCACTTCGGCAAGGTGCTTTAATTACCTTCTGGAAGGATTCCTGTTTCATCAATTTCTACTTCTATGATGGGTGACTCTTCGATCATAGAACTCCGGGAGATATAGGTAATAGACAAACTAAGAATTAGAAAAATTGCTGCAAGGATTGCGGTTACTTTAGTAAGAGGATTTGAAGAAGAGCTTGATCCAAACATTGTATTACTAGAACCTGCTCCAAAAGCACTTCCAATATCAGATCCCTTACCTTGTTGTAGTAGTATTATTAATATAAGAGAGATAGATATAAGTATGTAAAAGAATATGAGTAAGTTTTCCATTAGCTTAAATTATATATTTTAGAAAAGGTTTCTGAATTTAAGGAAGCTCCTCCAATCAAAAGACCATCAACATTATTTGAAGAAATTATTTCTTCACAATTGACTAAGTTTACACTACCTCCGTAAAGAACTGCAGGATTAATATCTAAGTGACTCCATCCTAGATGATCATTTATATATTGTTTTATAAATTCATGCGTTTTCTCTATGTAGTCTTTGTCTGCATTAAGACCTGATCCAATGGCCCATATCGGTTCATATGCAACTGTAATAGATTTAAGTTTATCTTCGTGTGTAGATTGAACTTGACCTAATACATCTAATTGCTTACTCAGAAATAAATGAGTTTCATCTTTATTCTTAGCATCGATATCTTCTCCAATGCAATAAATTACCGACAGATCATCATCTAAAGCTTTTTCTATTTTTTTAATTATTATATTGTTGCTTTCCTTTAAGAAATTTCTTTGTTCAGAGTGACCAATGAGCACATGCTCAATGCTTAAATCTTTGAGCATTGTTGTATTTATTCCGCCCGTTAAAGACTCATTACCAGAGCTATGATTTACGATTTGTGACCCAATTTCTATGGAGTAGCCATTTTCATCGATTAATCTTCTTGCTAATTCTAGATAACAACTTGGTGGGCAGAAAATACAAGGATTTAAATTTTTTTTATTAATGTTATTGGAGACTACCTCAATCCATGTTGCTACCGATTGCTTGGTGCCATTCATTTTCCAATTTGCAATGATCATATAGTTTGAGCTAAATCTGCTAAGGCATTACAGAAATCATGCGAAGCACCAGTCTTATCAGACTCTACCATGATCCTTATCAAAGGCTCTGTTCCAGAAGGTCTAATGAGTACTCTTCCATTCTGTCCAAGTTGTTTTTCTATACGAGTAACTTCAGACCAAAATTTATCACTAATTACTATTTTGTTGGGGTTATTTACCTTGAGATTGATTAGAGTTTGAGGGAACTTTTGAAATCCTTCCAAAGATTTTTTTACAGAAAAGTTATTATCTTTAGTGGCATCCAATAGTTTCAATGCAGCAATAATCGCATCGCCAGTTGGAGCCGAATCTAAACATATTATATGACCAGAAGGCTCTCCACCAAGCACCCAAGATTCCTCTAATAGTCTCTGTAAAACGTATTTATCTCCTACATCTGCTCGTAAAAAAGGAATATCATTTTTTTTAAAATATATTTCCAAAGCTTTATTTGTCATCAAGGTGCCGACAACTCCTGAATCATTTGTGAGATTATTAGATAAAATGTATAAAATATCATCTCCATCAAGAATTTCTCCTTCAGAGTTTACTATCAAAATCCTATCTCCATCTCCATCAAAAGCAATTCCCAGATCATAAGAACCCTTTAATATTTCCTCCTTTAAGAAATCAGGATTAGTAGAGCCACAATTTTGATTGATATTAATTCCATCAGGAGATGAGCCGATTGCATTAACCTGTGCTCCTAGCTCTGAAAAAACTTTCGGCGCAACTGAATAAGTTGCACCATTTGCACAATCTAAAAGAATTGATAATCCATTTAAATCTAAGTCAGTGAAGGATGATTTGCAGAATTCTATATAACGCCCCTGAGCATCATTCATCCTAGAGGCTTTACCAAGATTAATTGACTCGACAGCAACCATTTCTTGAGTAAGTTTAGTTTCGATCCTTTTTTCTAATTCAGCTGAAAATTTCTGACCATCTTTATTAAAAAACTTAATGCCATTGTCCTCAAATAGATTATGTGAAGCACTAATGACACAGCCTACCTGATTATTAGAATTTGCTAGATAGGAAACGCCTGGAGTAGGTAGAGGGCCTAATAATGTTACATCCATACCTGCAGAGATGAAACCTGCTTGTAAGGCCGATTCAAACATGTAACCTGAGATTCTTGTATCTTTGCCTATAAGAACTTTGGAAATACCCTCTTCTAAAAGTATAGATCCAGCAGCCCATCCAAGTTTTGTAACAAATAGAGGGTTCATCGTGGAGGTTACCGGGCCACGTATTCCGTCAGTGCCAAATTTTCTATCGCTACTTAAAGTAGAGAGAATGGAAGCCTTATTTTCAATAGACGCAGGTTTACTCATTGAGAGTAGATTTTAGTCTATAGATATTATTTCACCAAAATATTAATTTTGTTCGGCTGTATCACCTACGGTATTGCCATCTTCAGGATTAACTGGAGTGGAGTCTTCATTTGATTTTGGTGCTCTAGGTTTTCCTCCCGCCATGATATCGTCAATTTGATCAACATCTAAAGTTTCATAATCCATTAATGCCTTAGACATGTTATGAAGAGCATCGATATTCTCAGTAAGAATATCTTTTGCAATCTGATAACACTCAGATAAGATTTCTTTAACCTCATTATCAATTTCATGGGCGGTGTCATCAGAAATACCTTGTTTTGATGTGCCAGCAGACCTACCTAAAAAGGGCTCATCAGTTTCATCACCATATTTTATAGGTCCAAGTTTTTCAGAAAGTCCCCACTTCGTGACCATGTTATGAGCCATTTCTGTTGCTCTTTCAATGTCATTTGATGCTCCTGTAGTCACACCTTTTTTTCCATAAATTAGTTCTTCGGCTATTCTTCCACCATAAAGGCCACAGATTCTATCGAGAATACTTTGATGGCTATAGCTATACTTGTCTTCTTCGGGTAAAAACATGGTAACTCCTAAGGCCCTTCCTCTTGGAATAATTGTTACTTTGTATACTGGATCATGCTCTTCCAGTAATCTACCTACAATTGCGTGACCTGATTCATGATAGGCCGTTTTGAGCTTTTCATCATCAGACATGACCATTGACCTTCTTTCACTTCCCATCATAACTTTATCTTTTGCAAATTCTAACTGTTCCATGCCTACGAGCTTTTTAGCTGTTCTAGCGGCAACTAAAGCAGCTTCATTTACCAAGTTTGCTAGGTCAGCTCCCGAAAATCCTGGAGTTCCTCTTGCTATCAGGGAAGCATCGACGTCCTTTGCTATGGGAACTTTTTTCATATGAACTTTTAAAATCTGCTCTCTACCTCTGATATCCGGAAGAGGAACTACAACTTGTCTATCGAATCTTCCTGGTCTCAGAAGTGCAGGATCGAGAACATCTGGTCTGTTTGTTGCAGCAATTATAATTATCGCTTGGTTATCTTCAAAGCCATCCATTTCCACTAAAAGTTGATTGAGTGTTTGCTCTCTTTCGTCGTGACCTCCACCCATTCCAGCCCCTCTGTGTCTTCCTACAGCGTCTATTTCGTCAATAAAGACAATACAAGGAGCTTGTTTTTTGGCTTGATCAAACATATCTCTTACTCTTGACGCACCAACTCCCACAAACATTTCTACGAAGTCTGAACCAGATATACTAAAGAAAGGAACACCAGCTTCACCAGCAATCGCCTTAGCTAAAAGAGTTTTACCAGTTCCCGGTGAGCCAGTCATCAGTATTCCAGTTGGGATTTTTCCTCCTAATTTTTGAAATTTGGTCGGATCCTTCAGGAAATCCACAACCTCTTGTACTTCTTCTTTAGCTTCTTCAACACCTGCTACGTCAGCGAAAGAAGTTTTAACTTTACCTCCTTCAAGCATTTTTGCTTTACTCTTGCCAAAGCTCATTGGACCAGACTTTCCACCTAAACCACCTTGCATCTGCCTCATGAAAAATATGAAGACGGCCAATATAATTAGAATCGGGAAACTAGCAATAAGAAGTTGTTTAAATATGGATTGCTCTTCTGGTCTTTCACCCGTCACAGCAACTCTATGATCACTCAGTATTTCACTCAAATCATCTTGTAAGAAAGGTGGCCTGACTGTCTCAAAAGATTCACCATTTACAGTCTTGCCTTTGAGAGTGTAATTATCTGATGAAAACTCAACGCTCAGCACTTGATCACTTTCTACCTGTGATATGAATTCAGAGTAGGATAATTCTTGATTAGATTGCTCTGTATTAAAATTGTTAAATACAGAAAAAACAGTAATGGCTATAAAAAGCCACATTAATAAATTTTTAAGAAGTTCGCTCATGATTTTTTTAATTCCTTTCCAATTATATAAATTTCTCTAGAGTTTGGTCTAGACGCTTTAGGCTTAGAAATTTTTACTTTGTTGAATCTTTTTTTGAGGGCATCCCTAGTATAATCCAAACTTTCACCTTGGAATACCTTTATTAGTACAGAGCCTTTAATTTTTAAAAAGTTATCAATCACTGATAGGGTGCTGTTTACTAAACCTACCATCAAAGCATTATCTCTTTCTCTAATACCACTTATATTGGGGGCCATGTCCGATAAAACAAGATCAAATGGAACAAATTCTGAAATTTCTTCAAAATCACTTTCATGGATTTCTTCAATCGACTTGTGAATGAAGAAGCAGTTTTGTAATTTCATTTCTTGTATATCAATTGCTGCCACTTTCCCTGTCGGACCCACAAACTCGTAAGCCACTTGCGACCAACTACCAGGGAATGAACCTAGATCAAAAACTGACTGGCCTTTTCTTATACTAAAATCACTTGTAAGTATCTCTTTTAACTTGTAAGAGGCTCTTGATCTGTAGCCTTCTTTTTTAGATTTTTTTGTAAAAAAATCTCCATCTCGATAATTTGATTTAATTGACATCACAGAATCAAAGATATTCTACTTTCTCAATCTCATACTCAATAAGACCGCCTGGAGTTTCTAATTTGATTAGATCTCCTTCGAACTTTCCAATTAATTTTTTTGCCAAGGGTGAAGCAAACGAAATTTTACCGGCACTAGCATCTGCTTCGTCCTCTCCGACAATTTTATAAGTAAGTGATTTTTCTAAATTGGAGTTATAAACTTTCACTGTGGTTCCGAATATTACTTTATCCGAAGATTCGATTGTTGTGACATCAATTACTTGGGCACTGGAAAGTTTTGATTCAATGTCGCGAATTCTTGCTTCAGCTAAACTCTGTTCTTCCTTTGCAGCATGATATTCTGCATTTTCTTTTAAATCGCCGAATTCTCTAGCCGAGGCTATAGCATCAATTATTCTAGGCCTATCTTCCGATTTAAGTTTTTTAAGCTCTTCTCTTAAAAGAACTTCTCCTTCTTTTGTAATTGGATTCATTATGAGATTTTATCATGAAGGTCTTGAAGTCTCTCAACCGACCATAGGTCTTTATTGCGTATTACTGAGCAAACTGCCCTTCCGCCTTCTAATGTTGTGGTGCAATATATCTTTTCTTCTAAGGCAGTTCTTCTGATTGATGCGGAATCAAGAATAGATTGTTTCCCCTCTGTGGTATTGACGATAAGGTCGACTTGTCCATTTTTCATCGCATCTACAACATGAGGTCTTCCTTCGGCTACTTTTTTAATAATCTCAACCTTTATTCCTGCTTTATTAATATGTTTTGCAGTACCTTTAGTAGCAATAATATTAAATCCTAAATCAGAAAACTCCTTTGCAAGTTCTGCTACGAACGGACGATCTGGATCCCTCACACTTAAAAAGACAGATCCTTCTTTGGGAATAATCTCCCCTGCACCTAACTGTGCTTTAGCATAAGCTTCAGAAAAACTAGAGCCGACTCCCATTACTTCTCCAGTTGATTTCATTTCAGGTCCTAAAATTGGGTCAACGCCTAAAAATTTATTGAAAGGAAAAACTGCCTCTTTTACAGAAAAATATTCTGGAACTATTTCATTATTGAAATTTTGAACCTTGAGGCTAATACCAGCCATACACAATGCTCCAGCTTTAGCTAATGATCTTCCAATACATTTGGAGACAAAGGGGATTGTCCTAGACGCTCTTGGATTTACTTCAAGTAAATACAACTCTTTATTGTGGTATGCTAATTGAACATTTATCAGTCCTACTGCTCCAATCTCGATAGCTATTTTTCTAACCATGTGAGTGATTTCAGCGACCAATTCTTCAGATAAACTATACGGAGGTAGAGAACATGCAGAATCACCAGAATGTATTCCTGCCTGTTCAATATGTTGGAGAATCCCACCAATAATAACTGTTTCACCATCGCATACTGCTTCAATGTCCATTTCTACTGCTTGATTTAGAAATCCATCTAGAAGTACAGGACTTTTTGGACTTGCTTGCACCGCCTCAACAAGATAATTTTCAAGGTCTGTTTTTTTATAGACCACTTCCATAGCTCTACCGCCAAGAACATAAGAAGGTCTTACTACAAGAGGGAAACCAACTTGTTCGGAAACTTTCATCGCTTCCTCAACACTTGAAGCAATACCATTTGGAGGTTGTTTCAAGGAATGTTTACTTACAAATTCTTGAAATCTCCCTCTATCTTCTGCAAGATCAATTGAATCAGGGGATGTGCCCAAAATTGGAACACCATTCTTTTCAAGCTCTTTTGCTATCTTTAAAGGCGTTTGTCCGCCATATTGAACAATAACACCCTCGGGATTTTCGATATCCGTAATGGCAAGGACATCTTCGACAGTGATTGGTTCAAAATATAGTCTATCTGATGTATCAAAATCAGTTGAAACTGTTTCGGGATTACAATTAACCATTATCGTTTCGTATCCTTCGTCTTTCAGGCCAAGAGCAGCATGGACACAACAATAATCAAACTCTATACCTTGACCTATCCTATTGGGCCCTCCCCCTAAGACCATAATTTTTTTATTTTGAGTAACGTTAGCTTCACATTCTTCTTCATATGTTGAGTACATATAGGGTGTGAAAGATTTGAATT
>LULK01000433.1_pt1 | contig 25147 bp, 28 predicted proteins | sample 728181 | NCBI WGS metagenome assembly LULK01 (sample SAMN03860291, study PRJNA289734) | marine metagenome | biome: seawater column; feature: ocean; material: water; isolation source: Red Sea water column Station 169 - depth 10m | place: Saudi Arabia: Red Sea | collected 2011-10-15 | depth 10 m | reverse complement strand
TGGCGGAACTGTTTGGAACTCCATAGTCTATGATCCGGACTTTAATAATCTTTATTTAGGAGTTGGAAACGGCTCCCCTTGGACAAGGGAAATTAGATCTCCAGGTGGTGGAGATAATCTATTCTTATCGTCTATTGTTGCAGTTGATGTTGATACTGGTGTTTATAAATGGCACTACCAAACTACACCTGGAGATAATTGGGACTTTACAGCAGTGCAAGATATGGCTCTTGTAGAGATGAACATAGATGGGGTAGACAGAAAAGTACTTTTACAGGCTCCTAAAAATGGTTTCTTTTATGTAATTAATAGGGAGGATGGAAAGCTCTTAAGAGCTAATCCTTTTGCTACAGTAACATGGGCATCTCATGTTGATTTAGAAACTGGAAGGCCGGTAGAGAATCCTGACATGGATTACTCTGAAGAAGCAAAATGGGTACTCCCTGGACCTTTAGGAGCTCATAACTGGCAAGCTATGTCAGTTGATGCTAAATCTGGCATGGTATACCTGCCTGCTCAAGATAATCCTTTAATTTACTCTCTAGCCGATGAGTATAGAAAGACCGGCATCTATAAAAGAAATCCAGGTAGAGCAAACTTAGGGCTAGAATTTGGAAGAATTACTCAGTTATTTTTAGATAATATTGATGATTGGCCCACACCTAAAGGTTATCTAAAAGCCTTTAATCCACTTACAGGAGAAGAATCTTGGTCAATAGAGATTCCTCACTATTGGAATGGCGGTGTTGTAGCCACTGAAGGCGGGTTGGTATTTCAAGGAGATGCCCTAGGCATGTTCACAGCCTATGATAAAGATTCTGGTGAACAACTTTGGCAGTTTAATACATATACTTCCATGCTTGCACCTCCAATAACCTATATGATTGATGGAGTACAATATGTTTCAATCTTAACTGGAACTGGGGGTGGAGATCTTTTTTCTGGTGAACCTTTAGACCCTGTCCAGAAACCAGCTTCATTAAACTATAATAATTCTGGTAGATTATTGGTATTCAAGCTCAATGGAACACAGGAGTATCCTCAGCCGAATTTAAGAAATAGAGATATACCTCAGCAGCTTCTAACTAATGTCAGTAATTCTGATATGAAGAAAGGAGAAATCTTATATCATGATTTTTGTGCCGGTTGCCATGGATTGGTGGCTAGGTCAGGAGGCGTTATACCTGATTTAAGATTAGTAGCACATACAGATGACACATTTGAGCTTATAGTATTGGATGGGATACTATCCAGTAATGGCATGTCTTCCTTTAGCGATGTAGTCACTCAAGAGGAAACAAAATTAATTCATAATTATGTTAGAGCAAGGGCTGAACAAGGTAGATTGGTTGCATTAGGTGAAATAGCTTCAGGAGAGGAAAGGCTGACTTGGCAAGACCTAGACGACTAGATTGATTAGCTCAGTGGGCTCTTGCTTGGTAAAACTGGGGGAGATACTTCTTTGAATTGAAAAGTAGGTTCTCCTTCATCTGTGCTGGATGTGCCGTCTTTCTCACTAACAGTACCGTCAGATTTTTCTTGATCACCGGTGAGTATATTTCTACTAATATTTCCATTTAGAATTTCTCCATCTTCCATTTTTGTTATGGCCTCTTCAGCTTTTTTTGCATTTTCTTCTGACCATTTAATAGAATAAGCTCTTGGCTTTCCGTAAGGCTGATCTACTTTATTTAATTCCTTAACCCAGAAAAAGATCTCGCCATCTTCAGAATCTCCTTTATCTGGTTCATTGATATCAATCCAAAGCAATCTAAATTGACTAGGCATTTCTTGTTGAGACGGCCAACCTAAAAGTCCTTCAACGGAAAACCATGTATAAAAATAAGATAAAGTTACTAAGAGAACAGTTAAATTCTTTGTTAGTCTAGAAAATTGGGAATAAAAATAAAAACATAACAGTAAGGTAGTTACAACTAAATAAGTAAGTATCAAAAAAAGTCTTTCTTCGATCACTTTTCTTAGTCCTTAGAATCTGCATTTAGAGCTCTAGTTAAAAGTCTCTTAGTCAATTGATTTACGTTGACAATATCCTTACTTGCATCAACTGTGAATCTAACAGCAGTTTTTTCATCTCCCACACCCTCTAAATTATGTTTACCATAATAGATCAATTCAACTTCAGGATTAAGTTTCTCAACCTTGACATCTACTTCAAGAGGTTCGGGATAATTGGCTTTATAGTGAAGTAAATTTACAACATATTCGCCAGGCTGGAGTTTTCTGACAGTTACAATTTCTTGATTAATAGGATTAGATATCGCGGCACCATTAACATTCATCTTATCCGCAAATATGCCTCTGTCATCTCTATCTAAATGCATTAAGCCACTATCTCGATTGTGATACCAAACTAAACCTCCCTGTGGATCTTCTACTATTGCATCTACATCATCCGGATGACTATCTGGCCAACTCACAGAGATCATAACTTCTGCTTTTGATTCAATCTTGCCACTATCATCAGAGCTATTGATTAGCATAAATGCAATCGCAAACATGAAGGCAAATCCTAAGAGTGCATTAAAGAGTAAATCAGTGAAGACATCTTGTTCTTCATTTTTTTGAAGAAGTCTATTCTTCATGCAGTAATTTTGAGGATAAATAGTTAATAAGACTAGTAAGGCTTGAATCTAATAAAAAATACTGAAGCCTTAAAAATATACTTGTTATTAAGCCTGTTAAAGTTGTGTAAAGAGCTACAGCCATACCTCCACTCATCTTTGAAAGGAGTTGTTGAATTATTTGTGTATCAAAGTCTTTTATCTCACCTATAGGAAGTAGCATTAAGATAAATCCTATTACCGTCCCGGTAAGTCCTAGCTTTAAAAGAATATCTACTATCATATAACCGAGGGCATGTTTATTTGATAGATCATCTTCCATTAAAGAAATGGTCTTTATATCTTTGCCAATAGAAAATGAATCAATTGCATCAATCTGCTTACCTAATGCTATGCTTAGAATATACCAATGAATAGTTGCACAGAAATAAATAACTAGGATGGCAAGAGATATTCGGCTTTTATCAGAGTCAATTATTAAACTTAAAATACCCAGGTCATAAACTAAATAAAATAAGAATAAAATTATCCCCAGTACCATAGAAGACTGTAAGAAAAGATACTTATTAGTTTTTTCAATTACCATCTTTTAATCGTGACTTGCGCCATCTACAATTTGAATTTGTATATTCTTCGGTATAAATATATCATCAACGCACATTATATTGACACTAATCTGTGTCGGATCCCTCCTTCTAATATGGTGCGTATAAACTCCACAAGTTTTACAGAAGAAATGTTTTGCTATATTTTTATTCCACTGATATTCACTTATATTTTCTTCATCAGTTAAAAGAGTAAATTCTTCCTTCTTAATAGGTTTCATAAGAATTGACTTTTTTAAACACAAAGAACAATTACACTTATACAGGTCATTTAATATTTCATCAGTATAAAATTTAAATTGTACTGTGCCACAGTGGCAAGAACCGAAGAACTCTTTCACTTATATATGACCTGACTGACCACCATCAACTTCTATTGAAGTACCACTAATATAAGACGCAGCCTCTGAACAAAGAAAAGTGACAAGTGATGCTACTTCTTCAGAGGTTCCATATCGCCCTACTGGAACTGAGGCACCATTACTTTTTATAACCTCTTCCATTTTTCCTCCAGTTGCCTCTGCTATCTCAGTAGCTGCCCTCTCCCACATAGCTGTATGGATAAGTCCGGGTAGGACAGAATTAATTAAAACTCCATCTGATCCGTATTTTTTAGCTAAAGATTTAGAAATAGAAATCATCGCTGCTTTAGTTGCTCCATAGTCGATAAGAGCAGCATTTGGATATTTACCTGCTGAACTAGAAATCATCACTACCCTTCCCCATTTATTCTCTCTCATTGCTGGCAGAAAAGATCTGGTGCATCTTACAGCTGAAAGAAGGTTTAGTTCGTGAAGTTCCTGCCATTCTTCATCTGTCATATACAGAAAATTTCTTGATGGCGATGCACCAACATTATTAACCAGAATATCCACAGTTCCCTCAGCTAGAACGTTATCAATAAAATTTTCAGTTGAATCTTTCTGACCCATGTCTGCTACAAAACCTTTAATTGAACCATTGGTTGTTTCATAAGCTGATAAATTTTCTACTGAATCAGCAGTCCTGGCACAAAAGGAGACATCGGCTCCGTGTTCAGCCAACATTTTCACAGTCGCTTCTCCAATACCAAGGCTAGCTCCTGTCACAACAGCCCTCTTCCCTTTTAAATCTAGATTAATCATATTTTACTCTCCAAGAATTAAATTCATTTTCGTGTTTCCTCTTTCGTATCTATTATCATCATTTTGTTCATTTAAAACAAAACCGCATGAGAGGTATAGACTCAAAGCAGGTTTCAAGGAATCATTGGTAATTAAGAAAATTTCAGTTGCTCCTCTTTCTTTTGAATAATCAATACAACGTTCTAATAATTTTTTTCCTATGCCGAGTCCCTGCAGGTTTTTTGCAACAGCCATTTTTGCCAACTCGTAAACACCCTTACTTTTTTGGATCATGGCAGCAGTACCTACTACATCTCCATCCAATACAGCAAAAAAAATCTCGCCTCCTCTTTCCATTACATAAGACTCAGGATTTAGAAGCGTCTTTAGATCCTCTTCTTCCATTATGAAATATTCCTCAATCCACTCCCTATTCAGTTGCTCAAATGCTGATTTGTAATCAGTATTGAATGGAACTATTTTCAGTTTATCCACTTAAAGATTCCAAATAATTTTGGAAAGCTTCGCCTCCCTTTGATACATTTTCATGCCAATCTGATAATGCATTTTCATTTGCTTCATCGCTAATATATTTGAAACAAAAAAATTTGATTTTTTCGATTAAGCAAAGTTTTGCAAGTGCATAAGCCTCCATATCGTATAAGTCAGTTTTTAGTTCTAGATTTGTTGTGACAAAACTATCTCCAGTGCCACAACTTAATCCAGGCCTATCTAGACAAATATCATTTATATCGTCATTAAGAGTAACGCCAAGCGAAAGTCCTAAACTTCGAAGATCCATATCTCTCTGCTTGAAAGTAGTCACTTCGTGCAGGCCCTTTAGATCACTCCTGGAAGAACCAGCCGTTCCGAAGTTGATAAGATTGTCTGGCTTAAATTCTTTTAAAGCTTGATTGACTGATATTAGTGCGTTTACTTTACCAATTCCTGTATAGATAACATTCCATCCGTCTGCTTGTTCAAGGCTCAGTTCCTCTTTCATTGCAACTGCAATGAGTGTATTTTTTTTAGTTAAGTCAGTCTGCATAACTAATGAGACTTATGATTGGCATATTGAGTTGAGAAGATCCTTTCAGGGATGTAAGCTCAATAACTACAGCTCCTCCTACCACATTCGCACCCAAAGACTCTAATAACTCCTTTGAACATTGCATAGACCCTCCGGTAGCCAATAGATCATCTATAATAACAATAGATTTATTCTCTAGATTTAACTTTTGAATGCTCAATGAATTAGTGCCATATTCAAGCTCATAACTTTTCTCTATGAGTTTTCCAGGAAGCTTATTTGGCTTTCTAATCATCAATGCTCCAAGCCCTAATTGTTCTGCTACCAAAGTACAGAATAAAAAACCTCTAGCATCTATACCTGCAATGTAATCAGGCGAAAGAGGTCTAATGGTCTCAACAAATTTGTCTTTCAAAAGACTCAATGCTGAAGGTTCGGCCAATAGGGGGCTTATATCTCTGAAAAGAATTCCTTTTGAAGGAAAATCTGGGTAACTCTTAATCCATTTTTGAAGATCTTCCATAAATTCACTCCTTATCTAAAAAAGGTAAGAAAGCAATATTGAGCAGTAAGTAAAAAAACAAAACATTAATCAGAAAAATCCCTGGACTAAACGAATAAAGATAGCACAGACAAATAAAGATCATCACCGACTTTAAATACTCTAATTTAATTATCTTTTCAGCATCTAGCCATTTCGCAGTACAGAACATTGAAAAGATAACTATACAAATCAACATAACACCATGGACATATTCCATATTCTTGTCTGCAAACAGGACTACAGCTGCATAGGACATGCATAGGAACTGAATGAAAGCATAAAATTTTGTTAGAGTCTTTATATGCGGATCATGCTTCTCAAAACTATTGGGATCAAAGCTATCATCGGATGATCCTTCAGGCGACCAGCCTGTTCTGGCAGTTATTACAGAATAGAAGTTTCTTAAGGAAAGTGAGTAAGACAAATCCTTAAAAATCTTTTGATAAATATGGATATTTGCTTTCACTGGATCGAAGGTCTTAAGTGCGCTTCTTATTCCGTAAACACACTTTTCATCATCTTTCTCCTCCTGATAAGTTAAGAATAGTCTGTCCCAAATAATAAAAACGCCACCAAAATTCCTATCTACGTATAAATCATTCTGGGCATGATGAACCCGATGATTTGAGGGAGTTACGAAGAATAACTCATACCACCCAAGTTTAGGGATATGCCTAGAATGAACCCAGAACTGATAAACCAAATTAAGAGTACCAACTGAAACCATCACATAAGAAGGAACTCCAACTAAGAATAAGGGGATATAGAAAATCCAAGATATAAAAAATCCTGTACCAGTCTGTCTCAAAGCAGTCGATAAATTATATTCTTCGCTTTGATGATGAGCTACGTGCGATGCCCAAAAAATCTGTCTCTCATGACTTATACGGTGAAACCAATAATAAAAGAAATCGTATGCAATAAATGCAAATATCCAAGTAATCCAAAGACTACTATCCATTCTCCAGAGGGAAAAATGTGTTTCAATTTGATAGTACACATAGCCGCTAAAACCTATCTTAAGAATCCCGCTCGTACCTCTTATAGAACCCATGAATAGACTACTGATCGTGTCATTTAATCTATAGGTATTCTTGCCAATAAGTTTCCCATAAGCTAATTCGAGGACAAGAGCCAGTAAAAAAAATGGTACAGCTATTTCAACATAGTCCATAATTTACATTTCGTACCAGTCTAAATAAGATCCCATAACATCTAAAAACTCCTTTTTATTACTTAAAGCCTTAAAGTGCTTAAATGTTAAAGGATAGTCTGTTTGAAAATTCATGCTTATCAAAGTTAAATCCTTTTTCTTCAGTTGCTCTAGATAATGACCTTCTCTTAAAAACTGTGCAAATTCACAAACGAATGAGATATCAGCAATAGTTAGATGGTCTCCAGCAATAAAACTTGAAAGAGATAATGCTTTTTCCAAGCCATCAAGATAAAACTCATAGGAGGCTTTAGTTCTTTCATAAGTATATTTGGTTATATCTTCAAGCTCTAATAGATAGACTTGAAATTCTCTTGAGAAAACTAGATTAGCATCCAAAAAACTATCTATTCTGGAGGTTAAATTTAGATCATCGCCTCCATAAAGTGATTTATCTTTACACTCTCTAGCAACCGCTCTCAAGATACTATTAGATTCAAAAACTCCCAATCGACCCTCGCCAACGAATCCTGCTGGTACAGTACCAAAAGGATGTTGATCCATAAATTCGTTTGTCTTGTATAGGGAGCCTTTAAAACCTCTTTTGCTTTTGATTTCGAATGACTTAAGTTTAGACTTATCTTCGTCTGTTATTGGCTTTGCATCAAAATCCCATAACCAATTTGGCATGTTATTTGGTTTATCTCCAATAACCTCCAGGTCAATACCACCAATTTTGGCTGTAATAATCGACTTCCATACCCTGGGATTAGGAAGATAAGAGAATATCCTAATCTTGTTCAAGCTTATTGAGTCTCAATAGCCTTTTTAAAAGCCGGTCTGTTTTCTAATTTCTCTACATAAGCCTTAATATTGATCATCTCATCTGAGACACAGCCCAATCTATTACTCATAAAACAGGAATGTCCAAGCATTATGTCAGCCCCTGAGAAATCACCTATCAAATAGTCTTTGCCTTCTAAATTTTCATCAACAGGCTTCAAGGCATTAGAAAGAAGTCTTTGAGCTTGACCTAAAACTGTTTCGTCTCTCCTCTCCGGAGGAAGTAGGACTGTATGAACTACGATTGTATTCATTGGCGGCATTACCATGCCTTCACAGTAGTGAAACCACTGTAAATATTTAGCAAAGTGTTCTGAATCAACAGAGGGTTTTAGTCCTCCATTCTTATGTTTCTCTAGGATGTAATCGGTTATTGCTCCTGATTCCCATATTTGAGTATCTCCATCCTCAAGAACAGGAACTCTGCCTAATGGATGTCTTGCTCTATGCTCATCAGACTTTAAATCTGTTGGGCTAAACGCCATTTTATTTAGTTCATAAGGTAGCTCTAATTCTTCAAGAAGCCAAAGAATCCTTCCAGCTCTTGAATTTGGTGCAAAATGTAACTTCAACATAAATCTCTCCTTTTAATAAGCCTCATTATAAGGGTAAACATAGTCATAAGAAATCTTAGGAATCCTCTAGTGAGGATATAACTTTTAATGCTTCTGCAGCCAAATTATTTTGAACAAAAATATGGTCATGAAAATATCCAGAGAAAATATTTGAAGATATTCTGTGCTTAGTTAACTCTCTTGTAATGGTTGAAATGAGTCCATGACTTTCCAGGCTTGAGTGCACTCCCAAGGATATACACTTGAAAATACCATCATATTGTAAAGAATGCGCATCCGCGTCCTTTTGATTAATCACTAAAGTAATGCCTTCATCTTCTAAAAAAGTTGCTTTTGGCTTAAGTGAGTTAAATAAATCCTCAAGAGGTTCGCTTGAAGTAATGAAAACAAAAGTCTCATCAAGCAAGCGAGGATTAATATTACGCAATATCTCTTTTAAATTAGTCTTACCTGGCATTCTTAGTGACAGGCAATATTATATTTTTTTAGTCTGTAGTAGTTATAAGGTAAGGGAGTTATAAAACCCGCTAATAGCATAAAAGGTATGATCCACCAGACTAGAACTCCTCCAGCGAATACTACATCAACAGTATTCATGGCTATCTCCATTGACAACATAGAAATGAGAGACATTCCAGTAGCTGTACTGAATGCTTCTTTTAATCTCATCTGTCTGGAAAGAATTATAGTTTCTAGGATGATGGAAGTAATCAAACCATTAATAATTGCCAAGGTCATTATTCCCAACATTGGAAATGGAATTTCATTTATTTGGAAAAAAAGAATAGTCCCAAAATCTCCAATAGAGCACCCTAATAGGCACCAGAGAGTATTGATAGATGAACGCTTCCATGTATGCCTGCAAGTCCAAGAAATAGAATTATCTTGTTGATTCTGAATATTTAATTCACTCATTTACTTCTTTTTTAGTTGTAGCAAAAGCTTCCAGGGCAAGTTCTCTAGAGATCTTCAAGTCTACGATAGGCTCTGGATAATCTACTCCTAATTCTATACCAGCAGATTCTAAGATTTCCTTAGGAGCTTCCCAAGGGCTAAAAAGGTACTTATTTGGTAAATTCTTCAACTCAGGCACATATTTTTTTGTGTATTCTCCGTCTGGATCAAACTTCAATCCCTGTGTAATAGGATTAAAGATTCTAAAGTATGGAGCAGCATCAGCACCAGATCCTGCCACCCATTGCCACCCCGCGCTATTACTAGCTAAATCAGCATCCACAAGACAATCCCAAAACCATTTTTCACCTTCAAGCCAGTGTATTAGAAGATTTTTAACTAAAAAAGAACCGACAATCATTCTCAGTCTATTGTGCATATAGCCTGTCTGCCATAGCTCTCTCATACCTGCATCAACAATGGGATATCCAGTTTTTCCTGACTGCCAAAGTTTTAAAAGATCTTTATTTTCTTTCCAAGGAAATGAATCGAATTTCTTTTGAAAATTAACACTAGGAAAATCAGGAAAATGATAAAGAAGGTAATATGAGAACTCTCTCCAGCCTAACTCGCTATGAAAATGAGCAAGGCTCTTATCTATCCCTGAAATAGTTTCTTTTGTTTTAGCTCGATACCAAACTTCATTAGGTGATATTTCACCAAAATGTAAATGTGGAGATAATCTTGATACAAATTTTTGTGAAGGGAAGTTTCTACCTTCTTTGTAGTTCAATAAACCATGTTCAAGAAATTCTTCTAAATTCTGTTCTGCACCCTTTTCTCCTGGATTCCATTCCTCCTCGAAACCTGCATACCAATTAGACTTTGGCAGTAGATCCAAACTTTCCAAGTTATCTGAAACATTATCTTTCTTAGAGATATTCTCAAAGCTAGGTTCGCTTATTGGTAGTCTTGGCTCACTAGCATTTAGGCATCCTTTTTTATAATAAGGGGTAAAAACTCTATATGGAGTCCCATCGTCTTTAGAAATATTCCAGGGTTCCCATAACAAAGAACCACAAAAACTTTCTACAATTATATTATTTGTCTCTAGTTCGTTTTTTATTTTCTTGTCTCTATCGATCCTCCAGGGCTCATAACATCTATTCCAAAAAACATTAGAAACAGAATAATCCTCAATAAGTTTGGGCAATATTTCGCATGGGTCTCCTTTAAATAATCTCAAACTTCCACCTAAACTTTCATTAAGCTTATTTAAAGAGTGATATAACCACCATCTACTAGCGGAACCCATTTTGAATTCTCCAGAATTAGTATCGTCCAAAATATAGATGGGAATAAATGAGTCGCACTTGCTGGCTGCCTCAAGCGAAGGATTATCTTTAATTCTTAAATCTTGTCTAAACCAATGTAATGCAATTTTTTCTGACATTTATGCTGTGAAACCTCCATCAATTGTGTGCACAGAACCGGTGATAAACTCACTCTCATCACTAGAAAGAAATAACATCAACTTAGCTATCTCATCGGCTTCAGCATATCGACCTAAAGGTATCTGTTCTGCCAAAGAACCTTTACTAGTTTCTTCTCCAGTAATCTCGGAGAAACCGTCTTCTAAAACTCTCATCATTTGTGTCTCTACAGGAGAAGGATTTACCGAATTAACCCTTATCTTCATCTCAGCACATTCTTTAGCAGCTGATTTAGTCAAACCTACAACGGCATGTTTGCTCATCACGTATGGGGATAATAGAGATGCTCCTGTAACGCCTGCTACACTTGAAGTTATAACCACACTTCCTCCCCCTCTTTCATTTAAAGCTGGTATAACTGCCTTTAAGCCCAGAAAAGGGCCTTTTGCATTCACTGCCATTACACTATCAAATACCTCTTCATCATAATCAACTATTGACTGAATTTCTCCAGCCACACCTGCATTAGCTATGAAAATATCTACACCTCCATATCTTTCAAGTGCCAAATCTACTGCTTTTTGATTGTCTGAAAGTAGTGACACATCTCCTTTAAAATAACTTACCTTGTTAGAATCAATCTCTTTAATTGCATTAACAAGATCGTCTTCACTTAAATCAACCATCAAAACACTCGCACCTTCTTTAAGAAAAAGTTCTGTAGTAGCTCTTCCTATGCCCCCAGTTGCACCAGTGACTATAGCTACTTTGTCTTCTAATCTATTCATAAAACTACTTAATTGATTTTTTCAGTGCATGTTTATTGTGAAAGTAAAAAAATACCTCTACCAATAAAAACCGCTCCTACAGAAAGGACAATTCGTTGAGTCCATCTGAAAAATATTTCATCATCTATTATATCTAAAACCTTCTTACCAAGAGTAGTTCCTACGACAGATAAAAATATTGCTAAGAGCAAGAATATAGGCTCAGGCCAATTTTTTAGACTATAAGTCAACAGTCCTCCAAAAAAAATAATTTTGGAAATATGTCCAATAGTTTGTGCTACTGCCTTAGTAGCAACGACTTGATGTCTCGTCATATCTACTCTTTGAAAAAAAACATCTAACAACGGACCGCCAACACCAGCTACTAAGTTTGTTAGAACCACTACGCAACCTGCTAAAACTCCCGTACCTGCTTTTGTTATATCCAGAGCAAGTTCTTTTGGGACTATCCATGCAATATAAGGCAATAGTCCTAATGCAAATATAATCAATATTTGACTAGGTTCGAAAGCTATAAAAAATAGAAAGATTAAAGCTATAGTACTGCCTATTAGCAGCATTGAAATAATTTTCCAATTGATATCTGTTCTATTGAGCCATGCTCTATATCCATTTGATGTTGCTTGAATTAGACCATGAAGCACCATCGCAGGTCCTACGGAAAGGAAACTAATCAATATTCCCATAAGAATAAGGCCACCGAGCATGCCAAAAATAGAGGATAAAAAAGCTGTTGCGAAGGTTGCAAATAATATAAAAATGAAAATTAAATCTAATTCCATTTATTGATCTAAAAGAAAATCTTCAATTGATCTACCTTTCAAGCGCAAGATCAAGGAATGAACATATAATACAAACTGCATTATCAAAGGCCTTCTTACTTCTTTTCTAAAGAGATTATTTGCATATAGTCTTTCATACCAACCAAACACATTAGGGTGTAATCTTTGAAGTGGATAATTTGCATGTTGTATTCTCGTTGCGTAAATAAACCAGGCAATATCGACTAAAGATAGTTCCGCACCTAAAATATATTGACTATCCTTTAATTGATCGTTGAGATCGTCCAAAGCAGTTCTAATATGAATCAAAGACTTGCTTGCATCTTCGTCCGTTATCCCATACTTTTCGTACTGCTCCCAAAAATTTCTATTTACATCATCCATAGAGTCTAATTCTCCATTTAAAGTAGCTTTATTTTTTGCTTTAGGCTGAACAGACTTTCCTTTGTTTAAAAATCGTGGAACCAAAAACTTAAAGGTAATATTTCTTATATCAACATGCAGATTATCTTCAAATTTCAATATTTCTTTAACCTTCTCTTCCATGTTCTCTGGAATTAAAGGGGATTCTTTGAAGCATCCCTCGAGATGCTCAAGAATATCATTGCTCTCTATATGAACCTCTCCATCATGTATTAGAACTGGCACTAGAGATCTTGGGTTAATGCCCTGAAACCATTCAGAGAAGTTCTCGCCAGTAGAAAGATTTATTTGATGTGATGTAAATGGTATTTTTTTTAAGTTTAGATAAATTCTAGTTTTCATCGAACAAGCTGAAAACTGGTAATTTAAAAGGTGAACACCCTTCCAGTCCAAGATTTCCTTTGTTTTGATATCAGAACTCAATAATTTCATATGTAAATCTTTTCACTAGAAATCATCTCTCCAGTTTCCAAATTTTCTGGATTGTGACCACCACAAGAATTGATCTCAGCAACTGCTTGCTCATTTTCTATAGTAAAGAAAGTAAAACCATTTTCTTCTTTAGTTCTATACAAAGATTCACAGATAAGTTGATTAGGATTGTCAGCTGTAATACCGCGGGCAAAAGAGGGCCAAGTTCCTGTTGAGCTACTTATGGGCCCAACCAAAAAGGTTGAGAAGATAAACCTTGAACCAGCTCTTTCTGAAATACTTTGAAGTAAACGCTGATGTTGTAAAAACCATCCCTTTTGCCAAAGGTATTTATTTGCATCGATTGTTAGAGATCCTTTTCTACCTGATAGTAATTCATTTATTACTGTGCCAGATGTCCCTTCCTCGGCGACAACATCGGGATACCACTCCCTCCATTTTCCTGCAGTATATCCTAGTGGATGTGATGGGATAAAAGCTAGATGCTTTGCTTTTGAGTCGGTTATTCGGGATATAAGCCATTTTTCATCTTCACTAGAAATTAAAACTGCTTTTTCTTCGCCAAGAGTCATATTTCCTGCGCAATCTGCTATAAGTCCCTCAAAAGCATTTCCATACCTTATTCGGCCAGTCCTTCTTCCAGGCTTATTATCTGGAGTATCGATAAAAGGAGGATAAAAAAGATCAGCCATTTTTTGAAAAGCACCTTTACTGAATGCATCAGCCGGAAAGGTTACCAAATCTTCTTCTGCATCATCATTCTCAAAATAGTCATGGTCATCGGGAATAAAGAAAATTGGAGTACTTTTAAATTTAGTACCATAAAGAGCTGCTATTTGTTCATTACCGATTTTTTTTAAGATTGTTTCATTATTTTCACTGTCTGCGCTTTCAGATCTATTAAAAACACCGTACCTAAATTTTAAATACCCTCCCACAAAAAACTTTATCAACTTACTGTTTCGTCCAACTGGAGGAAAATTTTCCCCTCTAAGATCGAAATAGATATGGTCTCCTATCGAGATGGCGAAATCAGGATTTCTGGATAGGCCTTCATCAAAAATCTTTTGTCTAAACTTAAAAGACTTAAAAAACTCTTTACCAGAAGCTTTAAAACCATCTCCGCCTCCAGCACATGTAAAGGCCATCATAGAGATATTTTTGACTTCGGATTCAGGATCAGGAAAAGTCTTCAACTGCCAAGGCTCAAAAATTGATTCTTTCTCAGAAAATAACTCAAGTTCATAAGATGTATCTGAAAGAAGTTCATCTGAAATAAATTGCCAATGTTTGCCTTCACGATCAATAGGTCTTCCAGTAACAAGAATTTTATTATTAAGGATAAGATCAAGATTTTCGACACCTTTTGATAATGATAATGAAACAGCAAGTTTTTCATGACTTGCTGAAGATAAAATATGCTTTACTTCAGTAAAACTTGAATTGCGAAAGATGTAACCACCTGCTAGAAGCGTAGCAAGCACTCCGGAAATCTTCAGAAAAGTTCTTCTTGAATACACCCTCTTTATAAGCTTTGAAAGGCCTGTTTTGCAGTATTCTCTATAAACTCAATGTCTTCATTGCGATGAGCTAGAGAAATAAAATGATTATGGTATCCAAGCATGTAGACACCTCTCCTCACACATTCGTCAATCCATCTGAAATGGGTTTCAAAGTCTACGTCCTCCAATCGATAATAAGGCATAGAAGGTATTCCTGAGGCAATTAAGTTAAAACCTTCTTTCTCAGCAACTTTAACAAGTCTTCTATTAAGATTCTCACCATACTCAATCAGTTTATTTGGAGCATTTTCCTTCTGCAATTGATCAAGAGTTGCGAGTGCAGCAGCCATGGGAGGTGCACTAAAAAACTGAGTACCAGTAAAGTAAACTTTTTCAGCAGAATGCTTCAGCTTTTCTTTACCGACCAATGATGCTAGAGGGTGGCCATTAGCAATAGCCTTGCCAAAGCAAATCATATCCGGTGAAAAATCAAAAGCTACATTAGAGCCGCCTAGATTTATTCTAAATCCAGCCCTCACATCATCGACAATAGTCAAAACTCCATATTGTTCGCATAATGATGTAATTTTCTTCCAGTAGCCCTCTTCAGGTAGAGAGTTATCTCGTGAGACGGGATGGTCGTATGGCGAGGAGATAAAACAAGCAATATCATCTCCATTCAAGCTGAGCAATTCTTCTAAGCCTTCAATGTCATTCCATTTAATCTTCAAGACATGTTCATTATCAGAGTCAATAATACCTGGCCTACTTTTATCTTGCATCCAAGGGGCAACGCCGTGATAACCGTCATCAATTTTTACTATCTTCCTCTTTGACGTGTATTCACGAGCTATCATTACAGCTAAGCTTGTTGCATCTCCTCCATTCTTCCCAAACAAGGCCCAATCTGCAATATCTACCATTTCAACTAACTTAGTTGCAAGGTCAACCATAATTGGCGATGCTAAACTAACAGTATTTCCTTTTTCAGAAGAGGTCTTGAATGCTTCTTCTACTTCGGGATGGTTATAGCCTAAAATTGATGGACCATATCCACACATTAAATCTATGTATCGGTTATCATCAAGATCCCAAAAATATGCCCCTTCGGATCTAGAAAAAAATTTAGGTCCAGTATCTCTTACCGCATACTTATAATGTCCAAATATGCCTCCAGGAATAACTTCCTTAGCCTTTTCGAAGTATTCATTTGATTTCGTTACTTCGTATGTAGTATTTTTCATTTGAAAGCTAATCGAAGAAACAAACTGCTCTGACTTCTATGCTTTCTCTTGGTGAAGCGCCCTCGGGAGTATCTGGATGATCGAATGCACTGTGCAATGTTGGAATAAAAGGTTTTTCCTCAGAATCATAAGTTTTAAACATAAGGACTTCATCTCTATTCATTTCTGGATAGAAATACCACTTATGTAAATCACTGTGAGAAGACTGACAAATTTCAACCGTCAAGGCATTTGGTTGATCAGGAAGATAATTAAATAAGTCTGTTGGTATCAATTCTTTATCAGAAACTGATCTTTTATCGCAAACAGCAAATGGAGTATCTACGCCGTCCTCATCAAATCTCCTCCAAAGATTGTAAACAACAATCCTTTGAGGATTTATTCCTGTCTCTTTTAAAAATGGATCTAGTGTTGCGCCAAAACTAGTTGTGAAGTCATTATGGACTAATCTGTGCCCTCCTTTTCTCTCACCAGTTTCAGCTTGAGCTTCATTTCTTGTTATGTGAGAAAAGATTTGTACTTTATCTGCACCTACTTTTTCTTTAACGTGGGAAGCCATTTCTTCGTAATAAACACTCACAACTTCTTCATCATTGTAAAAATCCTGAACAGAAGATACGTGGTTAATTAATTCAAACCCCCCCATTGTAATGTCAAAGTCAAATTCTCTGGCATTGTGCACTGTCTTCTTAAATGACTTTAAGAACTCAGGGATAGTATTTTTGTCTTCAGATTCATTATCTAGGCCATAAGCAGGCTTAGCTTCATTTTCTTTAAGTGGTTTTCTATAATTAAATTCAGCTTCAATATTCATATTTCAAAAAAATTAATTTAATCAATATATTACAACATTTTTTACAGCATATCGGTTATCTTTTCTTCAATTACCTTAAAAGCTTTCTTATTTGCATTAATTATTACCTCTATAGGTGGAGCCTCCTTACTTATATCACCCAACTCAAATAAGGCGACATGGATATCATCATGATAATCTACATTTTGCATCTCCTTTAACCACTTTCGAATATTAGGATATGGCTCAAAATTATAGACATTGGTGAACATACTTTGCAGTTGGCCTATCTCAACATATGCAGAGATATCAGCAATTGTCATAGTGTCTCCAATTAAAAATCTTGAGTCTCTCAACCAGCCTATTTCAATTGCCTCAAAAGCTTTTTCTATATTAGATTTAGATGCGGCTAAAAAATCTTCTGAAAAGCTTAGGTCTTTTCTGACTTTTGGTGCAACAAGACCTATTGAAGCTTCTCTTATGTTTCTGTGATGTAGATGTAAGTAAGAATCTACTTTTGCTCTTTTTTCTGGATTAACTGGATATAAATCGTCCCAATTATATTTATTACACAAGTAACACATAATGGCATGCGATTCTGATATGGCAAATCCTGTATCTGGATCCTCTAAACTCGGAATGGTTCCAGTGGGAAACTTTTTTAAGAAGTCAGGATGACGACTTCCACCCTCCGATGAAGAGCCTGGGTTTGTTAACTTCAATTTGAAAGGAAATTTCTTTATTAACATCAACCACATTACAGCGCGCACTGGTTGTGAAAAAGGGACACCATAAATTAGTATATTTTTTGAAGTTTTATCCATTTTTTCTCCCTTTGAACATATTAGCATCCAGGAAGAAAAAATTTAAAGTTTTGGAATGATTTTATCCAATAAATCTTTTAATTCGGGTTTATTTTCCTTTATCTCTTTAGTAGACAAGCCTTCGAGCTCGTGCGGAAAAACTAACCATTTTTCTGTTTCATGAATGAAGTAGTCGGGGTCTCTGTCGGTTATATTTTGCGTTGGTTTGAAATAGGGAGTAGCAACCCTTATTTCAGGGGTATTTTTTTTACAAGCTTTTTCGAGGTCGATAATAATTTGACTGATCGATTTACCCGTATCATAAACATCATCAACTATAAGCAAGGAATCTTCAGATTCGAGTTTCTCTATTAAATAACTCAATCCATAAACTTGAACATTATCTTTTCGTTTGCCCATACTAGAATAGTAAGACGTTCGTATTGAAATGTGATCTGAAGGAACACTTAAAATATCCAACAACTCTTGAACCGCGATTCCTACCGGAGCACCACCTCTCCAAACTCCTACTATATAGTTAGGACGATAGCCACTCTCGAAAACTTTCCAAGCAAGTTTAAAGGAGTCTTCTAGAAGCTCATCGGCTCCGATGTAAAGCTTTTCCATGATAAATAGTAAAGGGGAAGTAAGATAAGAGCCTCCTAAATTCAGAAGGCTCTTATTTCTAATTAAAAGCTATAACTGACTCTACCCATGTATTGACGGGGTGGTATGTACTCAATACCTGTTCCGGCAACACCAAAAACATCAGTCATACTGGAATTCATTCCATCTTTGTCTCCAGCATTCAGAACCATGAAGTCTATACCCCATTGATCCCCAATTAGATCTAAGCTAGCGGTAAAGTTAACTATAGAGTAAGAGTCTACCTGATCAATAAAAGGATTATTGAAGACTCTCTGTTGGAAATCTCCACGGTAAATAAATTCAGCAGTAGTTGTTAATAAGCCGTATTGAGTTTCAGTATTATATTCAATACCAAAGTTTGCGGTAAGCTCAGGACTTTTTGCTAACTCATTTCCTCTTATATCTTCTCTCAAAGAATAACGTATTGGCTCTTCCCCGAAGAAGTACAATTCTGCATTGAGATTATCTAGAGCTTCGTAAGATGATGTAACTTCAGTATCGAGATAAGCAACTCTTAGATCAAAAGATAGATTTTCAGATACTAATCCGATGAGCTCTAACTCAAGTCCTTGCATTTCTGATTCGGGAATATTAGCAACCCCTCCTCTGTAAATATCAGGATCTGTTGACTGAAACTGTAGATTCTCATAGTCATAAGTAAAAGCAGATATATTTGCTCTCATACGACCTTCAAGAAAATCAGATTTTAACCCTACTTCATAAGCATCTATCATTTCACTTTCGAAGAAAGGAAAAATAAGCTGCGGTGCTGGAGCCGCACCAAAACCCTCATTTTCTGGAGGATATCCGAAAGTCAAATTACTACCCCCTGGCTTGAATCCTTTCGTATATGAAAGGTAAATCATAGTGTTGTCAGAAAGATCTAGCTCATAAGCGAGTCTACCTGTAGTTTCATCTAACTCGTCCTGAATCAGGTACTGTTGCAATCCAAAAAAGTTAGTTACGTCACTCTCAAATTCGTCTTCGGTATATCTTAAACCGAACACTAATCTATTACTCTCATCAATATTTACAGTTGCCTGCCCATAAAGAGATTGAGATTCTCTCGTTGGATATGCTTCTGAAACAAATCCTAGTTCAGCATCATAAGTAGTAAAGCAAATACCTTCAAAAGGGTTTGTTGCACAGATTGGTGCATGGGTATAAGGAGTAAATTGCCCATCCATAAGTGCAGCTTGCTTATTATTATTAACGTCTTTAACTTCATAAATATTATTTTCTATTTCATGGTCAAAATAGAAGGCTCCTAATATCCAATCTGTATTACCGAAAAGTGGCTCATTTGATATAAGATTGATCTCAAAAGTTGTTGTCTCAACTAAAGAAGTTTCTGGTCTAAACTCTGATCTGTTATAAGGAAAACCTTTCATTGGACCATCTTTGTGTACATCCCCATAATTGTGTCTATCATTATCTCTAACGACATAGATATCATCTTCTTGCATACTGGCTAGAATTTTTAAATTTGCGAACCCTAAATCAGATGTAAGGATCCCAGCATAGACCTCAGAAGTAAGTTCATAGTCAGAAATGGAGTCCTGTCTGAGTTGTCTGGGGTCTGGAGTAGGATCATCGAGCCCTTTCATAGCTGCACCATTGTTATCAGCTTCAAAATACTGAGCAAATACTCTCAGACTAGTTGAATCACTAATATCAAAAAGCCAATCAGATCTTAGACTTGAATGAGACGCATCATCTAATTCCTGACCAGTAACTAAATTTTCTGAAAAACCGTCATGATCTGTTGAAACCCAAGAGAATCTTGTAGCTACACTATCTGATAGCGGAATGTTTACAGCTCCTCTGGCCTTAGTAAGATCATAATCGCCTAGAGCAAGATCGACCTTACCAGAGAGTTCGTCAAAGGTTGGCGCTGTGCTAATAACATTTACTGTGCCCCCTGTTGAATTCTGCCCAAATAGAGTTCCTTGCGGACCCCTTAGAACTTCAATCCTCTCTAGATCAATAAAATCAGTTCTTAATGAGAACTTAGAAGCAATGAAAATGCCATCCATATGCAAAGCCACCGAGGGTGCGGCAATTGCATTTTGGTTAGTTTCATCACCTACACCTCGAATAGAGATAATAGTCTTATAACCCTCATTCTTTGCGACAGTAACGCCCGGAGCTATTGCACTGAGTCCTACGAAATCAACTAAGTTTTTTCTTTCTATTTCTTCGCTACTTAAAGCAGTAACCGCTTTCGAAACATCTTGTAAGCTTTCGGCTCTCTTTTCAGCAGTAACAATAACTTCATCAATAACTAATTCGTTACCGAATAGATTTGAAGTGGTGAAGATTATTGGAAGCGCAAGCGAAGTTGAGAGGAAAGACCTAAAGAGAAGTTTTAATATTTTCATTTAAAATCCTTGTCTTGCAACCAAAAATACATCATACCGTTGATCGTTTCACTTGCAAGGATTGATGGCAAGAATCTAAAAAAAAACTCATATTAATCCCTAAAAGACACTTTTTCACACTCTTATTTACTTTTTTTGTGACATTTTTACAACAATCAAGGTAAAAATTCTTTAAAGTACATCAAAAGAATTCTTAAGATTTATAAATTCATGTTAGAGAAATATTTTTCAATTGATGCACATAAAACAACATTTCAAAAGGAAGTGTTGGCTGGAGTTACTACTTTTATAACCATGGCCTATATCATCTTTGTTAATCCACAAATGATGGCTCAATCTGGCATGGATCATGGGGCAATTTTCGTGGGAACTTGCCTGGCTGCTGCCATAGCATGTTTTGTTATGGGTCTGTTTGCAAACTGGCCTGTTGGACTTGCTCCTGGTATGGGACTCAATGCTTTTTTTACTTATACAGTTGTTGGCGAGATGGGATACTCTTGGGAAGTTGCCTTAGGATCAGTTTTTATTGCGGGTGTTCTTTTCTTTATCATGAGCATTACGCCCTTACGCAAATGGATGCTAGATAGCATACCTATGAATCTGAGAATTGCTATGGGTGCAGGTGTAGGCTTATTCATAGGCTTTATAGGACTCAAAAATGGAGGGATCATTGAAGCTAATGGTGCTACATTTTTAAGTTTAGGTGACTTCACAAATCCACCTACATTACTGGCTGGTCTTGGATTTTTATTGATATCAATCCTTTCTATTAGAAAAACACCTGGGGCAATAATAATTGGAATACTGGCTGTGACTTTAATAAGTATCCTTTTGGGCCTTGTGAAATTTGAGGGAGTGTTTGCTTTACCTCCTGACATTTCTCCAGTTTTCCTTAAGTTAGATATTATTGGTGCCTTAGATATAACAATGTTAAGCATTATTATGTCTTTTCTTTTTGTTAATCTTTTTGATACAGCAGGAACACTTTTCGGGGTAGCTTCTAGAGCAGGTCTCATATCCGATTCAGGAAAAATAAAAAATTTGGATAAAGCACTTAAGGCAGATAGTAGTTCAAGTATTTTTGGATCTTTTCTAGGTTGCGCACCGGTGACAAGTTATGTTGAAAGTTCTGCAGGTATAGAGGCAGGAGGGAGAACTGGAATAACAGCAATCGTGGTAGGACTTCTTTTTCTTCTAGCCACTTTCTTATCTCCTCTTGCTGCAGCTGTACCAGCATATGCCACGGCAGGTGCATTAATTTATGTTGCAATATTAATGCTAAGTGGAATGGAAAAACTTAATTGGAACGATCAATCACAATTACTGCCTGCCTTAGTGATGATTGTGATGATTCCTCTTACTTTCTCTATAGCGAATGGAATAGCTCTAGGATTCTTAGCTTATGTAGCAATTCAAACCTTTATTGGTCAAATAAAACAAATATCATCAGGAGCATGGTTCCTTACATTGATTTTTGTTGCTAAATTTATCTTTCTCTAGAACTAAAGCTTTATATCGCTTGCATCATGTCGCTCTAAGATTGATTTATCATCCGGTCCATTCGGTTTTTTATTAACCAAAGAACCTCTTTTGTAAGCAGGCCTTTCAATAATTTGCTTTGCCCATCGCCCTACATGTCTATAAGATTCCACTTCCAAGAATTCTGAAGCATTGTAAGCATTATTCAGAACTAATGTGCCATACCAAGAATGTACAGCTATATCTGAAATATTATATTCACTTCCACATAGATATTCTCTGGATTCTAAATTTCTATCTAAAACATCTAATTGTCTTTTTACTTCCATTGCAAATCTATTTATAGGATATTCATACTTCTCCGGTGCATATGCATAAAAATGGCCAAAACCACCTCCTAGATAAGGGGCACTTCCCATTTGCCAAAAGAGCCAAGACATGCACTCAGCTCTATCTGAAGGATCTGTAGGTATAAATTCTCCAAATTTCTCTGCCAAATACAGCAATATTGCTCCCGATTCAAAGACACGAGTGGAAGGATCTGTGCTTGTATCTAATAATGCAGGTATTTTCGAATTTGGATTTATTTCAACAAAACCGCTTCCAAATTGAGAACCATCGCCTATGTTAATTAGGAATGCGTCGTATTCAGCTCCTTCATGACCCAGGGCTAACAATTCTTCTAGTAGAATTGTCACTTTAATTCCATTTGGAGTGCCTAATGAATAAAGTTGTAAAGGATGCTTACCAACGGGAAGTTCCTTTTCATGAGTTGCACCTGAAATGGGCCTATTAATATTTGCAAACCGTCCTCCGCTTTCTTTGTCCCATGTCCAAACTTTGGGAGGTACATATTCAGAATCACTCATAAAATCTCCTTTACAATCTATTTAGCATTGATATTTTACTTACCTAATGAATCAAGTATAAATTAAAGTTTAAGCTAATAAAAAAAATACAGATATGAGGAAAGAAATAATTAAAAATTTTTTAAATTCATGGAAACAAGGCGTTATTGAGATTGGCAAAACATATCAAGAAGATGGTGATTTTAAAAAACTTGCAGAAATCTTTATTGAAAAACACTATGCGTTTTCTGAGGAAGATGTTTTGTTTAAGCCTACCTTTACTTCAGAAAAAGTTTTTAGAAATACTAAAGCTGATGCTATATCTTATTTTGTAAAGGGTGGTATTTCCGAAGATAAGGGATTTGCACTAAAACCTTGGGAGACCATTGAGGTCGATGAACTCAACTTTCTTCTGGAGGATAGCTTTTTAGCATCAATGGGAACACTTTTGTTTAAACCTGCAAATGAAGATGAAGTTACTAAGGTCGCTTTTACATTTATTTTTACTGAGATTAATGATTCTATAAAAATTAAAGTTCATCACTCTTCTCCGGTCTTTTAGACTCACAGAGATTAAAAATATAGTTAATATGTTATTTTCAAATTTACTTATTAAATTGAGGTTTTCTCTTTTCTAAAAAAGCCATCATTCCTTCCTGCGAGTCTTTCGTATCATTATTTTCATGTACTGCTTTTCTTTCAGCTATTAAAAGCTCATCTAAATTTTTTTCTGAACTGTTAACCAAGACTTTCATCATACTAGCTACAGCTGCCGCCGGCTGAGCAGCAAGTTCATGGCCCAAAGCAATGGCTGCTTCTTTCAATTCATCAATTGGATAAATTTCATGAACAAGACCAATTTCTAGAGCTCTTCTACCAGAAATCTTCTTAGATCTGAGTATCATATCTATAGCATGGTTCTCACCTACACACTTGGCTAAACGAGCACTACCACCCCATGCTGGAACTGCTCCAAGATCGAGTTCTGGCAATCCTATTTGTGCATCCTCATCAGCTGCAAAGCGAAAATGACATCCCAAAGGAACTTCTAGTCCTCCACCAAGGCAGTAACCAAACAAAGTTGCTATCCAAGGTTTGTGCATTTTTTCAATTGTATCTATAACTTTTAGCCTTTGATCAAAAAGAGCATCTGAACTGCCCTTTCTCTTAATACCTTCTTGGAATTGCTTAAGATTCATTCCTACTGAAAAATTATCTAATCCAGCTGCTGTTAAAACGACTGCTCTAATCGCATTATCTTTTGAAATCTTATCAACAGTTTCTTCTAATGCGTCCATAAAGTCTAAAGACATACGGTTATAAGGTGCGTCATCTATAGTCAGTATCGCTACTGCATCATCGATTTCAAATAAAAGATTTGTATTCATCCTCTCCTCCTAATTGAAAAGTTTCTTAAAATTTTTCATTATCTTGATCACCTTCATTAGTTATATCCCCAGTACTTCTATTTTTAAAGTATCCTCTTAAGGCTATATAGGTCTGAATCAAATTAGCTATTACAAAGGCAAATAAATCAACAAATAAAAATATTACAGCACCTGAAAATCTACTTAGGGCAGTAACTAAGTAGCCTTTCAATCTTGTTTCATGATTAACCGAACTTACCTGATATAAGGCCAAAATGCTTATGACTAATATTAGCCATTGACCATATTGAAGCACAAAAAAATAATCTATCATGGTGATAACCTCATAAATTTAAATATAATTTTTAGATGGATTGAAAGCCGGCCTTGTCAAAGAGTAGGCCCAGAAAAAGAAGAGAAATTGTAAGGCGAGACGAAAGTAAAGCGCAAATATTGAAATTTCAGGAAAGGCCTCTGGCGTCATGGCCATATAAATATTTGCAGGATAAACAGCAATTAATAGAGCCAATAAACCCCAACCTGATATTTTTCTAAAGCGAGATAGTAAAAGACCAAGACCTCCCAGAATTTCAAAAAAACCACTTACGTATACAGCCTCAAGATGCAAAGGCAACATAGGAGGCATAATAGCAAGATAGAAATCTGGATTAATAAAATGATCAATTCCTACAGTAATAAAAAAGGATGAAAAAGCCAATAGAGCTAGTTTCCTCCAAAAAGCCTCGGGGAAATTCAGCACCCTTAATAAGTATGACAAAAGATAAAGTTATTTTTTAAAATTTGGTTTACGCTTCTCTAAAAAAGCTCCTATCCCTTCTTTAGCATCATCTTTCAATAAATTTTCTACCATGACTTTTGAAGTGAAGTCATAAGC
>LULK01000251.1_pt1 | contig 25254 bp, 21 predicted proteins | sample 728181 | NCBI WGS metagenome assembly LULK01 (sample SAMN03860291, study PRJNA289734) | marine metagenome | biome: seawater column; feature: ocean; material: water; isolation source: Red Sea water column Station 169 - depth 10m | place: Saudi Arabia: Red Sea | collected 2011-10-15 | depth 10 m | reverse complement strand
ATGTAAAGATGGCGTAACACTCCAAACTACATAATACCCAACAAATATTGATAAAATAAAAATGCTTAATCTAAATATAAAAGGATCAATTTCCATAACTATTTAATCATCGTCTTCTCTACAATTTCATCCTCTAAATTAATAGTAATTTGTTTTTTTTCTTTATCATATAGATTACTTACAAAATTAAAAACATTCTTTGAGTAAAGATTGGAGGATGAAACCGGTAATTTATTTAGAATGTTCTTTTCACCGACAATTTTTACACCGTTATGATTAATTATTTCATTTAACTTTGTTAGTTCAGCGTTACCACCTTGGATAGCAGCTAAATCATAAATTATTGAACCGCTTTTCATTTCATTTATCATATTTTTGTTAATAATAACTGGTGCTTTCTTTCCTGGAATAAGCGCTGTACAAATAACAACGTCAATATTTTTTAATGTTTCTTTTAATAAATTTTCTTGTTTTTTTTTAAAATCATCAGATACTTCTTTAGCATAACCTCCTTCGGTCTCTAAATTTTCTGAACCCTCGACTATTAAAAATTTTCCTCCCAAACTTTCAACTTGTTCTTTTGAAGCCATTCTTACATCTGTTGCAAATACTATTGCTCCCATTCTTTTTGCTGTAGCAATTGCCTGCAAACCTGCAACACCTGCTCCTACTACTAATACTTTTGCTGCGGAAATTGTGCCTGCTGCAGTCATCATCATTGGTATAGCTTTCTCAAAAATTGCAAAAGAGTCAATTATCGCTTTATATCCAGCAAGATTTGCTTGAGAAGATAATATGTCCATTGATTGAGCCCTTGTTATTCTTGGTAACAATTCGAGAGAAAAACAGTTTATATTATTGTTTACTAAATTTTTTAGTTTTTCATTATTAGAATAAGGATCCAGTGTACCAATAATAGTTTGACCTTCTTTTAATTGTTTTAATTCATTATCCTCAAGAATAGAAAGTTGTAAAATTACATTTGATTTTTCAATTATATCTTTTTTATTTTCATAAATTTTAGCACCCTCAATTTCGTAATCTGAGTCTTGATATCCAAGATGGTCAGCATAATTTTTGTTTACACAAACTTCCATTCCTAGTGATTTATACTTTTTGATTATCTCTGGAGTTATAGCAACTCTCTTTTCAATATCTTTATTTTCAGAAATAGAACCAATAATCATTTTTTAAAGAAGAAATATTGCCATTAAAACAAGAACTATTACTACTGCAACTGAGCCCCAAAGTACAAACTTTGTAAAGTTATTCCATGTGTTTTTATGACTCTCATTGTCCATATTATTTTTGTCTTGCTTTAAATTTAGGATTTTTTTTATTAATTATATATACTCTACCTCTCCTCCTAACTAATTTTGAGTTAAGATCTCTTTTTTTTAATGATTTAAGTGAGCTAGCTATTTTCATAATTAATTTTTTTCTTAATAAACGAAGAAATGTAATCTTTCAAACTTATTTTTCCATATTTTATTGTTACTTTATTATTTAAGGAATATTCAGTTAATGTTGACGCATATCTTTCTCCTAATCTTTTTGGTTTAAAAATAATAGGCGATTTAAACATTTTAGCGACTTGATAGATTGTAAATGTCTCTTTATGAGAGATTATATAATGTTTGCACTTATTAGCTTTCCATGCCTCATAACAAATTTTAATTGTATCTGAAATATGAGTAAATCTCCTAGATTGAGAGCCTGGCTTAACGACAGTTAAAGGTTTTTTTCTTTTATACTGATCTTCGAAAATCCCGATCACAGTCGCCATTTCTCCTGTTTTAATATGTCCTTTTCCATATACATTATAAAAGTAAACTACTTCATACTTAAAATTAAACCATTTTTTTAAATTTTCTAATATTTCTAAATTTTTTGCCTTTGTAAATGCATATGGGGACAAATTTTTATCATTTCCTTTGTTGCCTAAGCTTGCTGAAGTAGCAGAATAAATTAATTTTATTTTATTTTTTAAACAAAATTTGAAAACCTCCATACTTCCAATTGAATTTGACTCTAAACAATCATTTAAATATTTAAAGCTTTGATAGATTCTTGCAAATTCGCCAAAATGAAAAAAAGCAACAATTTTTTTTTCATATTTTTTTAGTAAGTTATCTGTATTTTTTGTGTGTCCTTTTAGATAAGTTACTCTATTTGAATTTAAGTGATTTGATTTTGAGCCAGAGGAATAATTATCTATACTAATAATTTTAAGATTTGTTTTATTTAATAAGTAATCGATTAAATTTGAACCAACAAAGCCTGCTCCACCAGTAATAGCTATAAAGTTTTTCATGCGGATAAAGCCTGGCAACGTCCTACTCTTCCATGTCTTAAGACAAAGTACCATCGGCGCAGAAAGGCTTGACTTCCGAGTTCGGAATGGGATCGGGTATTACACTTTCGCAATAATCACCAGGCACGTACTTATACAATTCTTTATTTAATAATCAATAGTGTATTAGTTATGATTTTAGTATGATTTAGTAAACTTATTTGTATTAGATTTACTTTTTAATTGATCATAAATCCATTTGTATGTTTTTTCTAAGCCTTGTTTAAGAGTATATGTAATGTCCCAATTTGTTTTTTCTCTGATAAGATCATTATTACTGGATCTACCCCTTACGCCTTTTGGTTTATCAAGCTGATAGTTTTTATCAATCTTATAATTTGCTATTTCTGAGATTATATCAATCATCTGATTTATTGAAACTTGCTCCTCACTTCCTATATTAATACTTCCCGAGTATTCACTATTAAACAATTTTTTTGTTCCAATAATGCAATCATCAATATACATAAAACTTCTTGTCTGCTCACCGTCTCCCCAAACATCAATTTTTTTTTCGCCATTTTCTTTTGCAAGAATAATTTTTCTACAGAGCGCTGCTGGTGCTTTTTCTCTACCTCCATCATATGTTCCTAAAGGACCATAAACATTGTGATATCTAGCCACTCTAGTTTCAAGTTTAAAATCCTCTGTAAAATGTCTACACATTCTTTCACTAAACAATTTTTCCCATCCATAACCATCTTCTGGATCAGCTGGATATGCATCAGTTTCTTTTAAACCATCAATAAAAGTTTGAGATTGCTTTGAGGCGTTGTAAACACAAGCACTTGAAGAGAAAAAATATTTTTTTACATCATTTTTTAGAGCGGTCCTTAAAAGATTTGTATTAACTAGCACAGACAACATGCACTCAGCTTTATTGTTTTCAATAAATCCCATGCCTCCCATGTTGCAGGCCATATTATAAATATATTCAACATTCTTAGTTACTTTTAGACAATTATCGTAATCTTTAAGGTCCAATGAATAATTTTCACAATCTTCATTAATTTGGAACCAATCTACTAAGGGTTTTTGGTCTGCGCAGACTACATCATGCCCTTCTTCAAGTAGATTTTTAGCTAAATGTCCACCAATAAATCCTCCGGCACCAGCAATTAAATACTTAGATTTCATTAAAAGATTATTAATTGTTAAATTTTAATAAATCAATAGTAATTACATATTTATATCAAAATTTATGTTTGAAAAAAAAACTACTCTAATAATTCCAACTAAAGATAGAAGTCAAAAAATTATTACTTTATTAAAGTATTTAGAAAAGAATAAGATAATTTTTAAAGATATATTTATAATTGATAGCTCAAATTATAATCATAAAATCAAAATCAAAAAATTCATAAAAAATAAGAAAATAAAAATTTATGATACATTTCCATCTACAACTTTTCAGAGAAATCTAGGATTAAAAAAAGTTAAAAATTCTAAATACGTATTATTTCTTGATGACGATATTAAATTAAAAAAAAGATCATTTTATCATATGAATAATGGCATAATCAAATATAGAAATTTTAAAAATATATGCTCATATGCATTTAATTTAAAATCAGATAAAAATAAATTTAAAAATGAAAAGCTAAAAGTAAATTTTTTTACAGAATTTGTCGGACTTTATTCAAGTAAGCCTGGTAAAGTATTAAAAAGTGGATGGCATACCAAAATTTCAAATTTAAATAGAGACACAGTGGTTGAATGGATTTACTCTGGTGCAACTATATTTGTACTTAATAAGATAAAAAAAATGAAGTTCGAAAATTTAAATAAAGGTTTTAATTATTTAGAAGATTTACATTTTTCATATAGACTAACTAAAAAAAAAATGAAACATATTGTGATAGCAAAAGCTACAGTTAATAATCCAAACTTTATAGATAGAAACGATATTAGCTTTGGATATATTGAAATAATTAATAGGTATAAATTTGTAAATAAATTCAATTTGAGCAAAGTTCTTTTCTATTTAGGGGCGTTTTTAAAATCCAATTATTTATTTTTAGGTTTGATAAATTTCAGAATTAATTGGATTAGTAGGTTTATTGGTAACTACTTAGGTATTTTATATTGCTCTTATAATGATTTAAAAAAAAGATTTTAATGTCAATTTTACTAGTTGAACTAGAAACCAGCGGGCACCATATCACGAGTTACTTACGATCTGTGGTAAATTACCTATCAAATAAAAACAAAAAAATTATTTTATTAACATCTGCTGATATTAAAAAAAAAGATTATTATAATTTTTTTAAAAAAAAAACAAAAATTATTTTTACAAAAAAAATTGAATATCCAATTAATAAAAATTATTTCAATCTTCTCAAGTTTCAATTTAATTATTATGAAAATATAAAAAAGAGTTTTGAGAAGATTATAAAAAAAAATGATATTGACCATGTTTATGTTAATACTATAGATTTTTTTGATAAACCAATTTCAATATTAGGTTCACCTTTTAAAGAGGTAAAATTTTCTGCATTATACCTAAATCCTAAATTTTATAAAAATTTCACTTATTTATCCCAAAATTTTTTTAAAAAAAATATATATGAGGCTTTATTCAGAAGACTTATAAATATTAAGAGTTTAGACAATTTATTTTTTGTAGATCCTTTATGTTATCAATATCTTAAAAACCAAGAAACCAAATTTAACAAAATTTGCTATGTTGAAGATTTAGGAACAGGAAATATAGAAAAAAAAATTATATTAAAAAAAAAATATTGTAGAAAAATACTAAACATAAATGAAAAAGATTTTATAATTTTAGTTTATGGAAAAATTAGACTTAATAAATGCCTAAGTGAGCTTTTTGCTGTTTTAAAATATATAAATAATCAAAATAAAATTAAAATTTTAATTGCTGGAGAGCAAGATGAAATGACTAAAATTTATATAAAAAATAAACTAAAAAGGAGTAAATATTTGAGAAATAAAGTTATCATTATAAATAGGTACATACCTGATAAAATGGAACATATTATTTTTAGAGCTTCAGACTTAACTTGGACAGGTTATTCAAAAGATTTTTATGGGTCCAGTGGAGTATTTTTCTTATCTTGCTTAAATAGAATCCCAGTAATTACCTCAGATCATGGAGTAATCGGTTGGTATGGCAAAATATTTAAAGTTGGTAAGAGTGTTGATTTAGAAAATAAAACAAAATTAATTAAAACTATTAATGCCATTTTTAAAAAAAAAATAAAATATAACTTTAATGAAGTAAATAAAAAACACAATTTTATAAATTTTGGAAAAAAGATTAGTAGACAATTAAGTAAGAGTCTTTAATTTTTTTTAGAAAAAAAATAAAAATGTTCGTTCATTTTTTTAATAGGAAAAATTTTAGAAATTCTATTTTTGCTTAAATTTAGTTTATTTAATTTTTGAAAAAATGATAAATTATTTATACCCTCAAATTCTTTTTGAAATGATATTAATTGAAAGTCAAAATTATCAATTATAAATTTAAATTTATCTCTAAATTTAAGCGGAGTTTCTGAAAGTGACCAATTTGCTATAAATAATTTTTTTTTACTTTTTTTTATAGTTGCAAATTTTGATTTTAATATACTCGATGAATTAATTAATTTAATATAGTTGTTATGTTTATGCGAATTTAATTCTACTTTTAATCTTAATCTTTTTAGATAATAATATTGCAAAAGGTTAACCTCAGGTGTATCAAAAATAGTATAGTCTAATTTTGGATTAATCTTCTTAAATGTTTCTGCCATGTTCCCATATCCACCGCCAAATTCAATTATTTGATCAATATTCTTTAGATTAATCTTTAGAAAATCTTCATATTTTTTTAAGTGATAAATTTGAAATATTTTATTTCCACTACTCTCTGGATATAAAAAATATTTTATTGGGCTTCCTACGTTATTTTCTTTAATCAATTTTTTCCAATATTTCCATTTAATGCTTTTTTTTAATTCTAACAGGTAATGATATAAATATAGTCGATTATGTATGAAAAACATTTGTTGAATAAAACCATATCTCATAAAATTTAGTAATTTTTTCTCGGTTATGATCTTTAAAACACTTTTACTAAATATTTTATGTGTTTTTCTTTTTGAATTTTTTTTCTCTATCAGGTTTTTAGATTTTTCATAAACCTCATTAATTAGAGTTTGAATTTTATTATTCTTTTTTTCATACTTATTAAAAATAAAGGATAAATTTGCCCTTAAACTTCTTTGAAATTCTACAATAAAATTTTCACTCATTTTTTTGAGAAAAGATAAATTACAAAGGAATAAACTATTACTGATAAAATTATAACATATAAATTATTGGGAATGAGATAAGTTATTGAATAAGGAAAAATTAAAATAAATTGAATTAAAAGAAAACCAATATGAGGTTTGTTTTTAAAGATTATTAAATGATGGATATGATTTCTATCTGGGCGTAATATACTTTTATTAGATATAATTCTTTTTAAAGTTAGTCTAATAACCTCTAATCCTGGTATTAAAAGAACAATAAGAATATCATCTGAGTAATTAATTTTCCCCTGATTATATAATTTTATAAAAAGATATGAAAATAAGAAGGATAGCAACAATGAACCATTATCACCCAAAAATATTTTATTTTGATAGTTTAATTTTAAATAGGTAAATATTGCAATTAATAATGTTATTCCAAAAATTATATTTAAATCATTTATTATCAAAAAAATCGTTAAAAAAATAGAGTAGAATCCTGTTTGAAGATTTATACCATCGAGCATATTAAATGCATTCATAAAAACTAAATAGCAAAATATTGTAAAGAATATTGCAAACTTATTGAGAAATATAATTTTATAAAAAGAAATATTTATATCTGTTATTAAATTTTTATCTAAATATAAACTTATTGACAAAACTAAAATAAGAATTATCGTTTTATTAATTGGTGGTAAATTAATCCAATCGTCATAAATACCTGTTAAAAATATCAATAAAACTGTAAAAGCAAATATTATTAATTTTTTTTTATCATCAAAAATTTGATCAATTAAATCATAATCAAAAATTAAAAAAAAAATCATTGTAAACAAAAGATTTAATAAAATTATCGTGCCACCAAATACTTTTGTATCTTTTTTGTGAAGCTTTCTTAAATCATCTGGTTTGTCCACTATTTTAAAAAAGTTGGAATATTTATCAAAATTAAATGCTAAAAAAATATTCAATAAAAATAAAATTGTGAAAAAAATAATATATTCAGTATTCATTTTTTGTATAATTCAGATAGCAGGAAACCAGATGGAAGATATATTGAAATTGATAACCAATTATTAAAGAAATTACCAGATGGAAATAGAGGAAATAAAATAATCATATATCCAATTAAAAGAATAATTGATGGTGCTGAAAGATTATTTAAATTTAAAGTTTTAGAATTAATTTTAAATAAATTTATTAATAAAGCATATACGATGTACATAAATAAACTAAAAATAATAAAATAGCCTATTAATCCTGTTTCAGAAAGTACTTGAAGGTGAAAATTATGTGGATGAGTATTACATCCATTAAAATATTCGCTATAATTTACTAAATATTTTGTATTTTTTTGAATTAAAATTTTGTTCTCTTTTGTGGATATGGCATTAATATTAAGATAAAATTTTGCGTTCTGTTTATTCTTGAATATAAACTTATCTTCATTTGAATTTAAATTTTTAATATATAATGTAACCACAGATGAAGAGAGTTTATTGATTTCATTAAATTTATAAATATCAAATAACAAGAAATTATCTGTTAAGTCATAAACTTTTTTCTGACTTTCAGTATTATTTAGAATTGGTAAAAAATTTAGGACTTCATTGTTATAAAATTTTTTAATTATTTCGTTACCATTAACATCGTAATTAATACCTTGGATTAAAATATTTAATTCAGCCGTTTGATTTGTAAAAAAAGTATTATTGTTCTGTATATATTTATTAGGAACAAATTGTTTTTTAAAACAATTTAACCTAAAAGATTTAGGGCCATATCCTAATAAAGGCTTCTCTTTAAAAATTTTCCATGCAGTCAAATAATGCAAAGTATGCCTAAAACTATGAATTTGAATTGTATTATTTTCAGAAAATTGATTAAAAGTATGAACAAATAACCTGTTAAAACCCGTTTTATTAAAGGAGTAAGTTAAAGATACTAATATTAGGGTTATTAATGAAAAGATGACAAATAATCTAATATTTTTCAGAAAAATTAAAAAACTTATCACAAAAAAAATAAACATGGCAAGTGATGTTCTCGAAGAAGTAATAAAAATATTTATTAAAAATAAAATTGTAACAACTGGTAAAATATATTTCTTATTTGAAATATTTAATAAAAATATCAAAGCAACAAATAAAGGAAATATTCTAGTTAAAAAGCTACCTAGAACTAACTCGTCTCCAAAAAAACTACTTACTCTACCAGTTTGAGAAATTGGGAAACTTAAAATATTTTTTTTGAAAATTAATTGAATTAAAGAATCTAGGAATATTGCTATCAAAAGTATGATCAAAGAAGTAAAAAAATATTTAATAAATTTAGGATTTTTGTCAATACAATGCCAAATGACTAAAGATAAAAAACCGAATCTAAAGTAAAAAAGTGAACTTTTAAGCGAAAGTAAATTAAAATTTAGAAAAGTCGATAAATTTATAATTAAGTAGAATAATAAAAAAATTTTAAAAAAATTATTATTAAAATATTTGAATTCTTTTTCAGAATAACAAAGTATTAAAAAAATTATAAAGGTAATTAATAACACTATTTCTGGTAATAATGGTCCAGTTACTAGAAATGCGGGCAATAAAATTAGTAAATAAGAATTTATATTTAGAAGTAAATTTTTGTTCATTTGAGATATTAATAATTATAATATATTTTATAACTTTGTAGTATTTATTTATATATATAAGTGCAAATTAATTTTGATAATTATCTAATAAAATGAAAATTATAAATGACAACAAATTATTTTTGTTTTTATTAATGTGGTTTGGAGTTTTAATTAATTTTAATTCTCATTACAATGATATTTACAAATTTTACGATATATTTTTTAGTAAGAGTGGAAATTTGTCCATTACAGTATTTCTAAATTTTATTAGATCTATCAGTATTTATATTATATCAATATTTATAATTTTATTTTTTTCAAAAAGTATTTTCCATAAAAAAAATTATATTTTAAATTTACTTTTTATTTATATTTTAATTCAATTAGTTGCATTTGTTCTTAATAGAGATTTGGTAGAAGAGCTTGATCAAGTTTATTTTTGGTTAAATTATTTTTTAATTTTAATATTCTTTTACGCAATAAATTCGATTTTCAATAAAGATGAATTAAGATATTTTTTTGTGATTCTAATGTTATTTGTTGCTTTAGTTGTAATTATATTACTAACAAATATGTATATTGATGTCATAAAAAATAAATCAAATAGTTTTTATTATTCGTATTTTGTAAGTCCAGAAAGTAGACTTATGGAACAAGGAGTTCCAAGAGTTACGGGTATTGCTAGAACATTATTATTATTAATAATTTGTAATAGTATTATTTTGTTAAATTGTAAAAATAAAGTCTTTTCATTTTTAATTCTTTTATTTCTTAGCGGTTCACTATTTCTAACACAAGCAAGAAGCTCTTTGATTGCATTTTTGCTAATAGGGTTATTTTTGTGTTTTTTTGATAAAAATTATAAAATTTATAAAAAGCTTATAGTTTTTATAACTTTAATTTTACTATGCTCAACTTACCAAATGATTTTCCCTAAATTAAAAGGTGCTCTAAAAGCATACAATAAATTCATAGCAAAAGAAGAAATTGTAATTAAAGAAAATAAAATTATTCCTAGTGATAAAAACTGTCAGAAGAAATGGGGGTTTACTGAATGTGAACAAAAAATAATTAAACAAAATTGGGAAGACCATAGAAATACATATGGATCTTTAGAGTTTAAAGTTAGAATTTTAGAAGATTTTTCATCATCTGGAAGAGTTAATGATTGGAAAAAAATAATTAATTTATCAAAAGAAAAATTAATCATTGGATATGGCTTTCAAGCAGATAGATATTTAATAAAAACCTCTGCATCAAGCTCCTATTTTTATTCTTTAATATCATCTGGTATTTTAGGTTTATTTTTATTTGCAATGGTAGTCTTCATAATAATATTTAAATATATAAAAATTGTTTTTATTGAAAAATTGTTTAGTAAGAAAGGAGAGGTTATTTACAAAACATGTTTTTTAATAAATGTTTTTATTATTTTACGAACTTTGATAGAAAATTCATTTGCTGTTTATAACTTCGATTTAGCTTTATTTTTATTTACTTTTTTATATTTAAATAGTCATGAAACAATTATTAAAAAAAACTATAGTTAAATCTAGATTATTATTTGATGTATCTATTTTAGTTTTTGTTTTTTTTAGCGCAATAATTCTCAAAATCTATAAACTTTTGGGAGTAAAAAATTTAACTCTTTCGACAAAATTAATCAGAAAAATCGGAATTTATCCAATACGTAACCACTATTACGAGCCTCAATTTATACATGATCATATTATTCACAAATTTAATAAGAAAAGAAAAATTGACAAGATATTTAATTATAGAAAATCTGATTTTAAAATTTTAAATAAACTAAGGTATTCTAACGAAATTAAAAATCTTAAATTGAATAAGAAAAATTTAAATAATAATTTTAATATTAGAAATCCTTTTTTTTCTGAAGGTGATGCAGAGTTTTTGTATCAATTCATTAGACATACAAAACCAAAACGAATAATTGAAATTGGATCTGGTTTTTCTACTTTAATAGCTTATCAGGCAAAATTAAAAAATGACAAAACTAGACAATGTGAAATAACTTGTATTGACCCGAATATTATTAAAATTATTTCTAAGTTGAAAATAAATCATATTAAAAAAAAAATTGAAGACATTAGATTAGATAAATTTAGATCATTAGAAAAAAATGATTTATTATTTATAGATTCAACTCACATAATTAAACCATATGGAGATGTACTTAAAATTTATCTTGAAATTATACCTAGTTTAAAAAAAAATGTTAATATTTGTATCCATGATATCTTTACTCCATTTTCCTATCCTGAGGACTGGGTTGTAAATCATAACATTTTTTGGAATGAACAATTTTTATTAGAAGCTATTTTGATGGATAAGAAAAAATATAAAACTTTAGCACCATTATATTTTTTAAAAAAAGAAAATTATAAAGAAATGAAAAAAATTTGTCCTTACTTAAATCAGAGCTCATCTCCTACGTCTTATTATATTAAAAAAATTAATTAATTTTAATTTGACTAATTATCTTCTTTATTAATTCTTTTTTTTTTTTAATTAATTCAATTTTTTCTTCAGCTTTATTTTTTTTTTTTACTCTTATTAATTGCTTAAAACTTTGATTAAAATGATTAAAATTAATTGACCTGAGGGAATATCTAGGAAAATAATTTTTATTTAAGTAGTTTTTTTTATTTATGAATAAGAGAACATCATTTGCTATACAATCAAGTGCAAAAAGTGAATAAAAGTTTTCACTACTACTTACTGAAAATTTTGTTCTTGCCAAATATTTAAATAATTTATCTCGATTAATATTTCCTAAGTTTGTAATATTCTTACCACTGATTTTATCGCCTGCTACAAATACTTTTTTTTGAATACTTAATTTTTGTGTGATTTTTTTTAGAAAATAATTAGATTTGTTTGAATGTTTTCTGTAATAAATGAGAAAGTCAATATCTTTAATTTTTCGCTTTTTATTATTATCGAAACAAATAAGAGTTAAATTAAATAAAGATTTTTTTATATTCTCTTTGTTTAAATATTTTCTTAGCATTTCAGTTGAAAACATCAAAAAATCGTATTTTTTATTAATAATATTTGAACTAAACTTATAAAATATTGGAAAAAAGTACTTTCTGACAATGTAATTAATCCCATCTTCTTTTTCAATATGAGTGCCTCCGGTTATTGGACCTAAATAAGTATTTTTAGGCAACATTAAAAAAATCAAAAAATTCCATAAAGGTAAATAATTTATATAAAAAGTTTTATAACCATAAAAATTATGAAATCGAATAAGAAATATTCCCCAAAATAGTTTTATATATTTATTTATAAAATTATTTTTATATTTCGAATATCTAATAGTTTTGATTTTTCTATTATAATATAGATATTCTGCATTATTACTTCTGATATTTATTTTATGTGAAGAGTTTGAAAATATTTTATTTATAAAATTCCTAGCAAGTATGCCTTCTCCAGTATAATTTTCAAAATCATTACACCAAACAAAAATATTCTTTTTAGTCTTCATGAATATTTGTAAAAGTTATATTGTTAAAATATCCTTTTCTTTTTCCATAAAGATAGTTATTAAAACTTTGAAGTAATCTTAAAGTTCTTCTCTTTGTCTCAAATTGTAATCTCCATATTGTTTCTGCAAAAAAAAATTTTTCAAAATATTTTGGAAGAGGTCTCTCAAAACCACATGCCATATTAATCGCAGCACCAAAACAGAATATTTTGTAAAATTTTTGTTTTTTTTGTATATAATTAGCTATAATTTCTTGCTTTGGGGTGGGTAAGGTTAAGAAACAAATTTCGTTTTCTTTAAATATAGGTATAAATTTCTTAAAATCATCCAATTCACCGTATGGTAATTGTACATGATTAATTTTTTTTTTAAATTTTTCTTCTAGATATATTTTTCCACTTTTTGATAGATTTCCTAAAATATAAATATCTTTTATTTCTTCAGGAATGGTTAGTTGATTTAAAAATTCTCTACCAGGTAACTTATCTATATGTAGTTTTGAAATTTTTTTAAAATAATAGCCATCTGGCCAAATGAAAAAATTTTTGTTTATTTCAATTTGACCTTTCGCATACGCACCAAGGAATGCAAGATTAAAAGCAGATAAAACAAAATTTTGTTTAAAAAATAATTTTTTAGGGTCGTTTAAAAACTTTAAATTAATCTTTTTAAATGAAATAATCTTACTTAAATAATTTACTAATTTGCTCATATTTCTCTGTTTGTTAAAGATTTTATTTAATGTATTTATTTTATTTTCAAATTCTTTTTTATCTAAATCATCAGATAGAAACCTCATCAGATCGGTTTTTAATTTGGATATATCTTGTGAATTTGTTGCAAAACCAATTTTATATTTATTGATTATATCTTTGACTTCTCCACCTATCAGACCAAATATTTTTTTTTTATAATTTAAATATGTTTGAAATTTTCCAGGAATTGTTGCATCAAATGACTGTCCTGGTTTCAAACTAATCAAAAGAGCGTCTGATTTATTTACATAATATTGCAAATCATCAAATTTTAGTAATCCTAATAGTTTTAAATTATCCAATGAATGGATTTTTTTTTCGTTTTGTAAAACACTGAATCTCCTTCCTTCTCCAGCAACTATCCAATTAATTCTATCTTTAGTAACTTTTACTAATTCTAAAACTAAACCAAAATTTTGAGCATCTCCAATGTTACCTGTAAACAATAAATTAAACTTTTTTTTTGAAATTGCCTCACTTTTATAATCATGACTAGAAGAATTTTTGATTTTTGAAGGTAATTCCGGCCATGATGGAAAATAAACTGTTTTGTCAATAAAACTCTTGCTGATGTTTCTTATTTTTTTTTTGTAAGTCAGTGACTGACAAAGAATAATATCTGTACGACTGTAAATAAATTTAACAATTTTTTCAAACAATCTGTAGATAAAAGTATTTTCCTTAAATATGTTTAAATCATTTAATACATTCGGCCACAAATCTAAAACCCAAAGAATATGTTTTGATTTGGTAAACTTACAAAGAAATATACTGGTTAATGCAACAATTATTGGTGATGTTGCAAATGTAAATACATAATCATAATTTTTTTTTCTTAATTTAAAAAAAGAGAAAAATAATGAACAAATAAGGAAACTCATATAATTAAAAGTTAATCTTGATAATGTCCCTTTACCCCTACTTATTTGTGGAACACGATATATTTTACAATTATTAAATTTTTTAAATTTTTTTGGATTATCACGAAATTCTTTGAAAACTTTTCCACCAGGATAATTTGGATAAGATGTTAAAATTTCAACTTCAATCCCATTATTTGTCAGTTCTTCAACTAAGTCATTTACTCTAAAATATTCTGGCCAAAAATATTGGGATACGACTAGAATTTTCATAAATTAAAAGTAAGTTATAAAATTATTTAAACCAAACTTTAGTATTAATATAATCTTTATAACTTTGAATTATTTTTGCAACATTGTTGGAGAGCCCTTCAACACAATAGTCAGAATGAATTCTATTTATTTTTGAATTTTCAGATTTTAATATCAAATTAATGGATCCTAATATAGATTCATATTTCATACCTGAAAACAAACAACATCCCTCCTCCAATCCTTCATGTCTTTCAGTCGTTTCTCTAAAGTTTATAGCTGGAAAATTAAGAATATTAGCTTCTTCTACAATACTGCCACTGTCTGAAATTGTGAGTTTAGCATGAATTTGAAGTTTGATATAATCAAAATAATTAAATGGTTCGCTAAACAAAATATTTTTATTTTTTGATACCTTGTTTTGTTTTAATTTTTTTCTCAATCTAGGGTGTGTTGTAACAATAATTGGTAATTTAAATTTTTTATAAATAAATTTCATTGTATTAAGAATAGTCATATAATTTTTTTTGTTATCTAAATTTTCTTCTCTATGAGTACTAATTAAAAAATAATTTTTTTTTGAGAGTTTTAGTTTAGTTAGTATTGTAGATTTTTCTATATCGTCCTTATAATATTTTAATACCTCAAATAGTGGACTACCAATTTTTATAACACGGTCTGGAGGAAAATTCTCTCGTATTAAATTTTGTTTTGCAACCTCACTGTAAGTTAAATTAACGTCGGCAAGATTATCTATAATTTTCCTATTTATTTCTTCAGGAACTCTAGCATCATAACATCTATTTCCGGCTTCAATATGAAATATTGGAATTGCTCTTTTCTTAGCAAAAATAGTGGCTAATCCCGTATTTGTATCACCTAAAATTAAAACAGCATCAGGCTTTTCTTTATCCAATATTTCATCAAATTTCTTACATAGCTCTGAAATAAATGTAGCTGGTCTATTGTTTTTGCAATTCAAACTGTAGTCCGATTTTCTTATTTTTAAATTTTTAAAAAATACAGAATTTAGGTTTTTGTCAAAATTCTGGTTACTATTTACAATTACATGATTAAATAAACTATCAAATTTATTTATTATTCTAGAAAGTCTGATGATTTCAGGTCTTGTGCCCAATAAAGTAAGGATTTTAATTTTCATTTTTCAATATCAAAATTTTTGATTAAAGGCTTAATCATATTTATAGTTTGGGATACGTTAAGCTGATTTGTATTTTCTGAAGTATAATCTTGAAACTTTTTTAATTGTTTTTTACCCTTTTCAAAATATAAATCATAATTTAACTCCCTAGTATCAGAATTTATTATATAAAAATCTTTTATTTTTTTCGCAAAAAATCTCTCTTCCCTACTCATCAATGTTTCATGTTTTTTCTCACCATGCCTAGTACCTATAATATTAATTTTGTAATTTTTTTTTTCATAAATTTTTAATAATGCTTTAGTTAAAGTTTCTATTGTTGTAGCTGATGTTTGAGGCACAATAGTTTGACCATTTTTTCCATACATTATTGCAAAAAAAACTAAATCTATAGCTTGATCTAAATTCATCAAAAATCTTGTCATACTAGGATCTGTAACTGTAAGACTTTCATTATTAATAATTTTATTTATGAACAATGGAAGCACTGAACCTCTAGAAAGTAAAACGTTTCCATATCTTGTAATAGTAATTTGAGTTTGATTTTTTGTTAAATTTCTTGATTTAGCAATTGCAATTTTTTCCATTAGTGCCTTGGACATTCCCATTGCATTTATAGGGTAAACTGCTTTATCAGTGCTTAAACAAACAATTTTTTTTACATTATTTTTTATGCATGCGTCTATGATATTACTTGTTCCATCAATATTTGTACGAACGGCTTCCAAAGGATAAAATTCGCAAGAAGGCACTTGCTTTAAAGCTGCAGCTTGAAAAACAAAATCTGAGTTTATTGAAGCATCTAATACTGATGATTTATCTCTAACATCACCAATGATAAATTTAATTCTTTTATTATTATAATTAAGTCTTAGATCATTTTGTTTTTTTTCATCTCTACTAAAAATCCTAATTTCTTTAAAGGAATATTTTATAGCTCTTTTCAAAAAAGCTTTACCAAATGATCCTGTGCCACCAAATATTGTAACTATTTTATTATTAAAATATTTATTCATACCATTTCTTTAAATTTTTTTTATAAGTTGATAAGTTATTTTTCTCATACTCAAATCTACTTAATCCTTTCATAAATGAAATAAGCATCCCAAACTTATAAAGTTTTGGTAAAAAGACATCTATTTTAGATTCAAATAAAACAATCATTTTCTGAACAATATCTAACATATAAAAAATAAATGGAATATTTAATATTAATTTAACTAAGTAATTTTTTGATATTTTATAAAATATTGACTCATTTGCTGCATAACTATTAATTTTAACGAATTCATTAATACCAAAACAGCCCAAATAAAAAAATTTTTCTAGAAACACCCTAAAATTTCTAAAATCTTTGTGATAAATTTTTGAATTAACCATTTGAAATTTAAAACCTTTTTTATTTAACCTATAAGCTAACTCAAAATCTTCAAAACCATAATAATTAAATTTTAGGTTAAAGAAATTTTTGTAGTCTTTAAAAGAGTCTTTTTTGAGACCCATATTCATAGTTACAATATTTTTGATTGGAATATTTATATTTTTATAAATACTTGATTTTATAGTTGTTTGATCTCTAAATTTTATCAAATTTTTAATACTCTTTTTATCCCTTTTGCTTTTTTTGCGCCAAAGTTTCTTTTATACGCTTGATGGTTTTTTTTCATAATTAAATGTTTAGTAAGATTTAATTTATTTTTATTTAAGAAATTTTTAATTTTTTTACTACTTTCGCTTTTACTATCACATATTAGTATTTCAATTTTTCCATGTTTAAATTCTTGTCTATTTATTATTTCGATTATTTTAAAAATATTTTTTGGCCTATTATAAGTTGTTATTATTACAGAAATTAAAATATTTTTTTTCAATTTTTTATTATTAAAATATATTAAAATTAGATTTATTTTTTTTCATTTCTCTAATCATCTTATTCCAATTAGTTGCTACATACTTAAACTTTTTTTGAGATAAAAAGCCCGAAAGAGATCTATCAATTTTTATAGTACTATTTTTTTTTATAATTATTTTTTTTTTGTATATTTTTTTTATTTTACAAAGAAGATGATATTTTGAAATTTTTTTTGAAACGAGGTGATAAAGTCCATCAATTTTTACTTTTGATTTTAATATTTTTTCTAAAAATTTATATACTTCAAATGTGGAAATTCCTGAAAAAAAAACATTTGAATATCCATCACAAAATTTTTGCTGCTTCAAAAACCATTCTAATAGTCCATGAGATGTCTTAATTTCATGTCCAATAATTGATGTTCTTATTACTAAGCAATTTTTAGAAATTATCTCTCCTTGTGATTTTGAGTAACCATATAAATCTTTTGCATTTGATTTATCAATAATTTCATAATTTCCTTTTCTGCCATCAAATACACAGTCTGTGCTAAAATGAATTAACTTTATATTTTTTTTTTTTAAGTAATTATCTAGTCTTAATGGAAATTCTTTATTTAAATACAAAGCATCTTTTTTTGATGTTTTTTTTTGTTTTATCCAACCAGCACAATTAATTACTACATTTGGTTTAAAGTCTGATATTTTTTTTTTTAAATTATTGATTTTTCTTAAATCTATATTTTCATCTATTATTTGGTGGTATCTTGATGTCTTCTGTTTAAGTTTTTTTCTAATTGAACCTCTTACTTGAAATTTATTATTATTGGCAAAATTAAAAAATAAAGTATTACCAAGCATTCCTGATATACCAATAATATAAATTTTCATCCTTAACTTAAAATTCTATTTTATATAATCTATTTTTAATTATAAGAATATAAAATGAAAAAAAAAGTAGCTCTAATCACTGGTATAACAGGTCAGACGGGTTCTTACTTAGCAGAACTTCTTTTAAAAAAAAAATATAAAGTGCATGGAATAGTTAGAAGAGCTTCTTTAATAAATACTCATAGGATTGACCATATATATGAGAATAAAAATTTTAAACTACATTATGGTGATTTAACTGATCCTTTAGGATTAAATAACTTAATTAATAATATAAAACCAGATGAAATTTATAATCTTGCAGCACAATCTCATGTTTCTGTTAGTTTTCAAATTCCAGAATATACAACAGATGTAAATGCAATGGGATGTTTAAGAATATTAGAAATTATTAAACAAAGTAAAAAAAAAATAAAATTTTATCAAGCTAGTACATCTGAACTTTATGGCAAGACTATTCAAATTCCTCAAAATGAAAACACGAAATTTAATCCAGTTTCTCCTTATTCTATTTCTAAATTATATGCGTATTGGATAACAAAATACTACAGAGAAGCATTTGGAATTTTTGCATGTAATGGAATTTTATTTAACCATGAGTCCCCTAGAAGAGGTGAAACATTTATAACTAGAAAAATTACCATAGGACTTGCAAAAATCTTAAATGGAAAAATGAAAACATTGGAGGTTGGTAATTTAAATTCTATGAGAGATTGGGGGCATGCTCGGGAATATGCGGAAATGCAGTGGTTGATGTTGCAGAGTAAGTTGGCAAAGGATTATGTGATTTCAACTGGCAAACAATACACTATAAAAAACTTTATCGATATATGTTTTAAATATTTGGGTTTAAAAGTTAAATGGAAAGGTAATGGAATTTCAAAAAGAGCGATTGCAAGTACAACAAGTAAAAAATATAAAATAAAAAAAGATCAAATTATTATAAAAGTAAGTAAAAAATACTTTAGACCAACAGAAGTAAATAATCTTCTTGGCGATAGTTCCAAAGCTAAAAGAGAATTAGGTTGGAAAAATAAAACTACAATAAATACACTTATTGCCGAAATGATTGAAAATGATTTAAAAATTTATTCTAAGAAATGAATTTAAAAAAAAAAGATAAAATTTTTGTTGCTGGTCATAATGGCATGGCAGGATCTGCCATAATACGTGGATTAAGAAAGCATGGATATGAAAATATTATTACAATAAATAGAAATCAATTAGACTTAGAAGTTCAAAGCAAAGTTAATAATTTTTTTAAAAAAAACAAAATAACATTTGTTTTTTTATGTGCAGCTAAAGTAGGAGGAATTTATGCAAACGACAATTATCCTGCAGATTTTATTGCTAAAAATTTGAGTATCCAATCTAATATTATTGATGCTGCTTTTAAAAATAAAATAAAAAAATTAATTTTTTTAGGATCTAGTTGTGTTTATCCACGTATAAGTAATCGAAAAATCAAAGAAAGTGACTTATTAACAAATAAATTAGAGTTAACTAATGAACCCTATGCAGTAGCGAAAATTTCTGGAATAAAAATGTGTGAAAGCTACAACAGGCAATATAATACTGATTACAGATCATTGATGCCAACTAATATGTTTGGACCAGGAGATAATTATCATCCAATGAATAGCCATGTCATGGCAGCACTTATAAGAAAATTTATTATAGCTAAAAGAAAAAATCAAAAATCTGTAGTAGTATGGGGAACTGGGAGGCCAAAAAGAGAATTTCTTTATGTAGATGATTTTGCAGATGCCGCTGTTTATTTAGCTAAAATGTCTAAGAAGAAGTATAGCTCATATATAAACGAGAGATTAAGCCACATTAATATTGGGTATGGTAGAGATTATTCAATTAAAACTATAGCTAATATGATTAGAAAATCTACTGGGTTTAAAGGTAAAATTGTTTATGATAAATCAAAGAAAGATGGAGTAAAAAAGAAGTTGCTAGATAATAAACTTATTCGTTCTATGGGATGGAAACCAAAACATAAACTAGAAAAAATATTAAATAATTACATCTTAAGTATTAAAAATAATATTAATTTTAAATAAATTTTTTTAAAATCGTCTCACAAAATTTAATTTCTTTTTCTAAGTTTATATTCTTTATTAATAATGGCTCTTTCAAAAACTTTGTTAAATATTCGTTGCTTTGTAATTCAGTGAATAAATTATCTAACTCATCACTATTAAAAGAATTCAAATTAATAAAACAATTACTGTTAAAATCATTACTGATATTTGTATCGGCCCATGTTAGTGGTATATTTTTTCCTAAAAAAGCATCAGGTATTTTTTCAGTATACCAACCAGGGAATATTTCATTCTCAGGACAATAATTAATTGTGAAATCTTCCATTACTTTTTTTTTAAAAAAATTACTATGATTGTGGGATTTTATTTGATTGTCGAACGCGGGTCCATATTCACTAACTTGAAAGTGTTTTTTCAATAAATTTATGTGTTCTACTCTTGGAAAGTATAATTTTGAAAAAAAACAACAAATTCTGGCTTTTTTTTTTAAAATTTCAGTACCTATTGGTTCCATCAATTTTTTTAATGAGTAATGCTCTCCAAATCTTTGGGCATTTAAAGTATTAATAGGAGATTTTTCTAACCCAATTTCTGACCAATCACAATAATCTTTCCATACTGGTATTCTTATATACAGTGGATCGTTCTCGTAATTAAAGTCACTAGTTATTGAAAAATCCGCTTTCTCGTAGTCTTTTCTATTATTTTCCCTACTATAAAAAACTGTAATTGGTTTTTCTTTTCTTAAGGAAAGCCCCCTATCAAAATTTAGAAAAAATTGACTTTGAAAAAAAGAATATTTATTGGTAATTTTTTTTATAATTTTTCCAAACTTTTTATATGGACCAACAAATAACAAATCTGATTGTGATGGTTTTGTCCATATAATTTCAAAATTAAAAAATGTTTTAATAATTTTAGGAATTAAAAGTTCTTTATAATTTGGGTGTCCCCATATGTAAGAAACTTTAATTTTTTTCATTAAAAAAACTTTGTAGTATTTTTTTTAATTTTAAAATTTTTTTGCTGTTAACAAATTGATTATTTCCAATATACATTGAATTATTATGAATAAAATTAGCATTCTTTAATTTGTATTTTTTTTTATAATTTTTCAAAAACGGTTGCTCTAAAAGATTTCCAGCTATTAAAGGTCTATTTTCAATACCACTGTTATTCAAAACTCTTTGAAATTTAATTTTTAATTTTTTATTCTTGAATACAAAAGGTAATACAAATGATGAAATGCCTTTTTTATCATTGATTAATAAGTGCTTTTTATATTTTGAGCAAATTTCAATAAATTGTCTATAATTTCTATTTCTAATTTTAATCCAGTTATTAACTTTTGGTAGTTGGAATCTACCTAAATATGCACCTATTTCTGTATTTCTTAAATTAAATCCACTACTTAAGAAAAGAAATTTAAAATCAATATTTGCATACTTTCTTTTTATATTATTATGAAGTTTCTTTGGTAATTCTCTTGCTAAACCGTGGGATCTTTTAAGGAGACAAAGATTATAAAATTTTTCATCATTTGTTGTTACCATGCCCCCCTCAATAGTAGTTAAATGATGACCCCAATAAAAGCTAAAACTAGATGCGATTCCAAAATTTCCAACTTTAGTTTGATTAATTTTTGCACCTTGCGACTCACAACTATCTTCTAAAATGATAATTTTTTTGTTTTTAATAATTTTTTTTATTTTAGAAATATCGGAAGGAAAACCGATTATATGAGCAACAAAAATTGCTTTAGTTTTATTTGAAATTTTTTTTTTTAAGTCCTCGTAATCAAATGAGAAATCCTTGAGATTACAATCTACAAAAACAGGCTTAAGATTAGATTGTATAACAGGAGTTACTGTTGTGGTCCAAGTTAGTGACGGAACTATAATTTCATCTCCATCTTTCCAATTGTATATTTCTTTTGATGATTGAACAATTAACAGATTTGCTGAACTACCAGAATTTACATAAATAGAGTATTTACATTTTTGCCATTTTGAATAAGCTTTTTCAAATTTATCTACTTCAGTAAATTGAGTAAATCTTTTTGTATTTAAAATAAAATTTGAAAGTTTTTTTCTTTCATTAGAAGATATAACGTTTTCTTGTAAAGGCCAAAAAATTTTTTTCATATAAGACAACTATTATTTATAATGGAAATATCAAAATATTTTTATTTAATTTTAATTGTTTTAACATATCTTGGTGTTATTCCTAAAGGAAATTCTATTTTTGATTTCCATCCTAACCAGTATTTAGGTGCTATAACTAATTTAGGGTTTTTCATAAAATAATAACCCCACCATGAAAATGAGCTGTTAGAAAGCACTCCATATTTACATTTAGAAATAATAGCTAAATCTTCATATAAGTTAAGATTTGAAAAAAAAATATTTTTTTTTGTAATGAAAATTTTTTTTGCTAATTCTGTATTATCTGAAATAACCAAATATTTAAAATTTGGAAATTTTTTATAAAAGATACGAAACTCATCTAAAAAATATTTTTTTGGTAACTTGGTTCCTTTTTTTCCAAAAATGGTAAATTTCGAAACATCGTTTTTTTCATTACTAGTATGATATTGATGTCTTATTTGTTGTCCCAATCTTACATGAAAGAAAATAATCTTATCGGTATTTTTTGATATAGAACTTAAATATCGAGCTGCGTTTTTTAAATATTTTTTTTTTATTCTAATATTATTTTTATTTTTTTTTAAATGAAATTTACAATTTTGAAAAAAATGTGGAAAAATAAATGTTATAGGAAAAATTCCTTTCTTAATTATTATATTTTCACTTTCAATTATTGTGCCCTTATATCTCTGAGTTTTTAATTGTACTGAGTTTATTAATCTCACAAAACTAAATAATTTAAGTATATAAATAAAAACTCTTCGAAAAAAAAAAATAAGCGATCTATTTTTTAAATTAAAAATTTTTATTTTATTATCCTTTTCAATGAATTCTATTAAAGCTGAAAAATTTGTAGTTAATAATATTTTTGGTTTAAGATGAGATTTAATGAATGAGTACTGAAATAGTTGATTACCTAAATATCCATCGCCGAAGAAAATATGCATTAGCTATTTTGAATTTACTTTAATTTGTTATATATTTAAAATATAACTGTCAATCAAGAAACTATGAAATTAGCTGATTATGTAATTAATTTTTTTGCGTCTAAGGGTATTGATAAAATGTTTGTTGTTTACGGCGCTGCAAATGCTCCATTAGTTGATGCATTTAAAAGAATTAAAAAAACAAAATATATTGCTACAATTCATGAACAAGCTGGAGGATTTGCTGCAGAAGGATATGCAAAAACAAAGAAAGTTCCAGGAATTGCAATTGCCACAAGTGGTCCAGGAGGTATGAATTTGGTAACACCAATTGGTAATTGTTATTATGACTCTGTTCCAGCAATTTTTATTACAGGACAAGTAAATTCAAAATTTATGAGAAAGTCTAGAGAAATTAGACAAGTAGGATTTCAAGAAACCGATATTGTTGATATTGTAAAACCTATAACTAAATATTCCACAATAATTAAAAATCCACTAGAAATTAAATCTAAACTTGAATTAGCTTGGCACTACGCAAATGAAGGAAGAAAGGGGCCAGTTTTAATTGATATTCCATTTAATATCCAAGGTTTTAACTTGCAATTAAACAAATTAAAAAGCCATAAAATAATTAAAAATAAGACAAATTTTAAAATTGAAGATAAAATTAAAAAATTAATTAAAGACTTAAATAAATTTGACAGACCATGCTTGCTAATTGGTGGTGGTATAAAAAGTGCAAATGCTAATAAAGAATTATTGAGTCTTGGTAGAACTTTGAAAATTCCAATGTTCCCTACGTGGAATGCTCTAGATGTAGTATCAAGTGATTACAAATATTATGCAGGAAGAATAGGAACCTATGGCGGCGCAGGCAGAAACTTTGGAATTCAAAATTCAAACCTTTTAATATCTATAGGTTCAAGGATATCTGGAAGAATAACAGGTGGAAATGTACCTTCTTTTGCTAGAGAGGCTAAAAAATATTGTATAGATATTGACAAGCCAGCTTTAAATAAAAAACATCAGCAAGTAAAAATAGATGAAAATATATATTGTGATGCAAAATTTTTTATAAGTAAATTTAACAACTATCTAAAAAAAATAAATTATAAAACTAATAAAAAAAAAAATGAATGGCTTTCTAAATGTATGCATTGGAAAAATCAATATGACCCAGTTCTGAAAAAATATTATAATACTAAATCATTTGTTCATCCTTATGTATTTATTAGGAAACTCTCAAAGAAATTAAAAAAAAATGATATATTAGTTGCTGATTGTGGAGGGAATATTGTTACATGCAATCATGCTTTTGAAACCAAGCAAGGGCAATTATATTTTTCTAATAATGGAAATTCGCCAATGGGGTTTTCATTTTCTGGAGCAATAGGATCTTATTTAGCAAATCCCAAAGGACAAGTTTATTGTGTTATTGGTGATGGTGGGATGAATATGAATATTCAAGAATTACAAACAATAAAAATATATAATATAAAAATAAAAGTAATAATATTAAATAATAAAATTCTTGGTATTACAAAAGCATTCCAAAAAACAAACTATCAAGGTAAAACTGAAGCTGTAGGACCAAGAGGGTATTCGCCACCAGATTACAT
>LULK01000138.1_pt1 | contig 25335 bp, 25 predicted proteins | sample 728181 | NCBI WGS metagenome assembly LULK01 (sample SAMN03860291, study PRJNA289734) | marine metagenome | biome: seawater column; feature: ocean; material: water; isolation source: Red Sea water column Station 169 - depth 10m | place: Saudi Arabia: Red Sea | collected 2011-10-15 | depth 10 m | reverse complement strand
GATCTAGCATGAGTATTTTTTTGATGATCCTCAACTACATCAGAAAACATAGAACTAAAAACAATACCATTTATTACCAGGACACCTGCCATGAAGGCTGAATGCGTGGCATATAAATAAAAAAGTAAACCAAGCAGTGGTAAGGCAAGTCCTGCTTCTGGAAGTATATTGGTTCCAAATTCAATATCGATTATTCTTAAGATGGTCAAGGAAGGTCCTATTGTTATCATGATACAAGTAAGCACAAGGACCGTTCTCTTCTTGTCCTTATTTTTTAGGAGTTTGTTTGCGCTTAATGCCGCTATGAATGCCCCAGGAATAGTCAAAGCTAAAATTAAAGTAAACACGTCCGGCTTCCACAACCAAAAGAAATTAATCATATAAATACTAAAGACACTTGATAAAGATCCTACTATTCCGAATAAAGATGTACCGATAATTAAATTACGCCAAGAATCATTTTTCCAAAGGGAAATGAGTCCTTTTATAACTCCTATATTTCTTGTTTCGTCATTTAATGTAGTCTTTTCAAACTGAGATTCGATATTTCGTAATCTAAAGACTGAATATAGGCTTGTTACCAAAAAAAGAGTAATGACGATCAAAGATACGGCTTTGTAACCAATCTCTTGATTCCAATTGTCTCCAAATATAGTAGCAATGGAGGAGTAAAATATGACAGTACCTAAAATGCCAAAGTTATTATCTCTGGCATGAAGTAAATTTCTTTGCTCATAGCCCTTTATCATTTCTATTCCTAAAGATGCTCTTGGAATAAAAAACATAGTACTGCTAATCCTAGTTATGATTATGAATAGTAAAAGTTGAGAAAACAAAGCAAATTGACTACTTCCAAGCCGGACATTAAAGAGAAGGAATATGCCCAGAGCGAAACCAAATAACCCAAATGCCATATAAGGGATTCTTCTACCAAAACGAGTAGCACTCCTATCAGATATTCCTCCAATCATGGGGTCTGTAAAAGCATCTACAAATAATGATAGAGCTATCCCTAAGCCACATAAAAAAGGATCTAAACCTAAAACTTGATTATAAAAATAAAGCAGAAACATTGATAAGAAGGCCTCTGAAGCTGCACCGCCTGCAGAACTCACAGCAAATGTATTTAGGTACTTCTTTTGAAGGTCTCGCAATTTATTAAGCGTATATGCTTTTTAGATAATTTATAAAAACTAAAAATAATGGAGCGAGATACGAGAATTGAACTCGTCTCTCAACCTTGGCAAGGTTGCGTAATACCACTATACCAATCTCGCTTGACGAATCTCTATTTAACAGGAAGTGAAGTATACACGAAAGATTTTTTGATTTTCTAGGTTCTTTAAAAAGACATTAATCAGATTTATAAACTTCCTTTATTCCTAATCTCGCTTTGACCTCTTCCGCTTTTTCATTTGCATTCATAAACTCATGTATTAAGTGATCAAGGGTCTCTTCATTTTTCTTATAATCTTGACGGAAGGCAAGCCCTAAACCTCCAAATAAAAATGTCAAAAAGCCTAGCCCATAAGTAAATTCGTTTTGAGCATTATTCAATAAAACCAAGATAAAAAATAATAATAGGATAGTGAATAAAATAGGTATAACGATGATATTTTTTTTGCTATTGCTCTGGACTCTATTAACTTCATAAAATCTGTCATTCACAGATTTTAAATTTATTATGGATTCGATATCCTCTCTGACTTGATCGGAAGAGTACCCTCCCACATTGTTCATATGATCTAAAATAGATTTTATTATTTGATTATATTCAGTTGAGTCTAAAGATTGCGTTAAGGGATTAATGCCCTTTTTTTCAAGCTGTTTTATTAGAGAATTTCTCTGTTTTTTATCACTTTTATTCATGTCTTTCCCTGATTATATTTATCTCTTAAAAAATTTTTTTGAACTTTTCCCATGGCATTTCTTGGTAGTTCGTTGCTAAAGAAAATTTGTTTTGGGACCTTGTATCCTGCCATCTGTAGTTTCATATCACTAATGATATTTTCTTCTATCACTTTTGAGTTTTCATCCTTAACAATCACTGCAACGACACGCTCACCAAAATCAGCATCTTCTAGACCGATAACTGCAGACTCATAAACTCCTTCTATCTTATCAATAAATGATTCAATCTCTTTGGGATAAACATTCAATCCTCCGCTAATAATCATATCTTTATTTCTTCCAACAATAATTAAATACCCATCTTCATCAAAATAACCTTGATCTCCAGTATTGAAATAATTATCTAAACTAAAATCTTCCTTAGATTTTTGAGCAAGTTTCCAATAACCTTTAAATACATTTGGCCCTTTTACTTGGATATTTCCAATTCCCTCAGCTCCAACTGGTTCACTGTCATTATTAATTATTCTAACCTGCTGCCCTTCAAGAGGTAATCCAACAGTTCCAGATTTTCTTTTACCGCTTATAGGATTAGAGCTAATAATGTTTGTTTCAGTCATTCCATATCTTTCAAGAATTTTATGGCCAGTTATAGAGTAAAAGTCCATAAATGTTTCTTCTAAAAGTGGAGCAGAACCTGAAATAAAGATCCTCAAATTTTGGGTTACTTTTGAAGTAAGACCTTTATTATTAATTAATCTAGTGTAGTAAGTTGGAACACCCATCATTACCGTGCACTTAGGCAATTGATTTAAAACCTCATTCACTTCAAAGTTATCTAACCATAACATCTTAGAACCTGATAGAAATACACAACCAAGAGCAACAAACAAACCATGTACATGATAAATGGGAAGAGCATGAAGTAAGCAATCATTTGCTGTAAATTCCCAGGCTTCTTTCAGCGACATGGCATTTGTACCTATATTTCCGTGAGTCAACATAATGCCTTTAGGCCTTCCAGTTGTTCCAGAAGAATAAAGTAAAGCAGCTGTATCATCTTCCGAACAATCTACAACTTCGTGAATGCCTGCTAATTTTATCGCTTGTATAGAATCTTTATGTTGAATTTGAATAGTAAAAATGTGACTAGGTGGATGCTTTAGATTGAGAGAATCAATTTTTTCATAGACCTCTTTTTCGCAAATGAATAAAGCGGGATCAGCGTCCTCTAATAGGAAGGAAAGCTCATGATCTTTGTAGGCAGTGTTAAGGGGATGGAAGATTATGTTAGAACGCAAACATGCAAGATATATATATAGAACCTCAGGTGATTTATTAACTTGTACTGATACTCTATCGCCAGGTTTTAAACCTAAATTTGAAAATCCGTTTGCATATTGGGAAGACTGATCTTCTAACTCTTTATAAGAAATAATTGAACCGTCCTTGAGCTCGATACAAGGAGTGCTCAAATCTTTCGGAAAGCCTTCTCTATATCTTAAGTAGAGATTCTCCATGGCAATTTTTAACGCGCAGTCTGTCCATCATCAATTTTTATGCAAGTTCCCGTAACGCACTCAGATGATGGAGATACTAAGAACAATAATGTAGAGTCCATTTGCTCAGGAACACATATCCTTTTTCTGGGGAGACCCTTACTGACATCTCCTATTCTTTCCAACATTTTATCAGCCATCTCTGAATGAAATATACCTGGGGCTATGGCGTTAACATTTATATGATGTTTAGCCCACTCAACAGCTAAAGATTCGGTCATTCTGACAATAGCCGACTTTGTAGTTGAATAAAGAACGGCTGCAGAATTAGGACCGGTATTAAAAGCCGCCATAGAGGAGATATTTACCATCCTGCCTGGTTTTTCACTTTTTATAAGTCTTCTTGCAACTTCATTTGATAGGAGATAAGGGCCCACTAAATTTGTATCTATGACTCCATCAATCAAAGCTTCATCCTGTTTGATCGCCCATTGAGCATCAACCATACCGGCATTGTTTATAAGCGTATTAATCAAGCCAAGTTGATTCTCAACTATATCTATACAGTTACGGATACTGTCACGATCCATTACATCCAAAGGAACTACAGCGCATTCTCCACCTGCATTTCTTATTTCTCTCTCTAGTGCTTCTAATTTCTCAACTCTTCTTGCAGCTAGAGCTACCTTTGCTCCACAGCCCGCTAAAACTTTAGAAAAACGATATCCTAAGCCTGAGGAAGCTCCAGTGACTAAAGCAACTTGACCGCTAAGATCTACAGAAAAGTTTGGTGTTGAAAATTTACTCATATTTGTCCCCTTATTCTTTCTATATAGAAAATTTATGCGCACTAAATTATGCAAAATCTCTACTTTTAGGTACTATGTTGACTATTCCCGCCTTACTAAACAACGAAAATACCTAAATTATGAGTATACAAAATAAAATAGAGCAGGCAACTACAGTTATAAAACCTAGCAGAGAAGAAGCTGAAGAAGCCGTTAGAACCCTGATATGTTGGACTGGAGATGATCCTGACAGAGAGGGTCTCATTGAAACTCCCAAGAGAGTTGTAAAAGCATACGAAGAATTCTTTGAAGGCTACGATATGGATCCTGAAGAGGTATTGCAAAAAACTTTTGAGGAAGTTCAAGGTTATGATGATGCGGTTATTGTAAGAAATATAAGAGTTGAGTCACACTGTGAACACCACATCGTTCCCATCATTGGCGTAGCTCATGTTGGTTACATACCAAATAATCGTGTTGTTGGAATAAGTAAACTTGCGAGAGTTATTGAAATTTTTGGCAAACGTCTACAGACACAAGAAACAATGACAGCCCAGATAGCGGATACAATCCAAAAAGTACTAGAACCGAAGGGTGTTGCAGTAGTTGTTGATGCAAGTCACCAATGCATGACCACTAGGGGTATTCATAAAACTGAATCTAGCACCATTACTAGCAGAATGCTTGGTGCTTTTAGGGATAATCCCGAAACTAGGTCTGAATTTATGAATCTAATTAACAGTCCCAAGGACTTTTAAGATTAAAAAAATATATATATTTTTTTAACCATTTTTTTGGATGATTTCGACATAAATTTGCATTAAGATTTAATCAAGGGGGATTTAATGGCTATTAATACAGAGAGTTTTGATTTTGATCCTGATTATCTCAGGAAGAAGTACAGAGAAGAGAGAGATAAGCGTCTTAGACAAGACGGTAATGAGCAGTATCAAGAAGTTTCTGGAGAATTTTCTTACTTCGTTGAAGACCCCTACATTGATGATGCAATAGAAAGAGAGGCCATCAAAGATGAAATTGAGGTCGTTGTTATTGGTGGTGGTTTTGGAGGAATGCTAGCAGGTGCGAGACTAAGAGAAGCTGGCATAGATGATTTCAAAATCATAGAGAAAGGTGGCGACTTTGGCGGAACTTGGTATTGGAACAGATATCCCGGCGCCTCTTGTGATATCGAGTCATACATCTACTTTCCATTACTAGAAGAAACAGGATTCGTTCCAAGGCAGAAATATACTAATGCACCTGAAACCCTAGAATATTGCAGAGTTATTTGTGAAAAGTTCAAACTTTATGAAAATGCGCTTTTACAAACCGAGGTGATTTCAACAAATTGGGATGAAGAATCATTAAGATGGATTATTAAGACTAACAAAGGTGATGAATTAAAAGCCAGGTTCGTGGTTCATTCAAATGGCCCTCTTAACAGGCCTAAACTCCCAGCCATTAAAGGTATAAATGACTATAAAGGACATACATTCCATACTAGTAGATGGGACTATCAATATACTGGAGGATCTTCGCATGGAGATCTAACAGAGCTTAAAGATAAAAAAGTAGCAATAATCGGAACTGGGGCTACTGCAGTTCAATGCGTACCTCATCTTGGTGCAGCAGCTGAAAAACTATATGTATTTCAAAGAACTCCGTCTTCTATTGATGTAAGAAATAATCAACCAACAGACCCCGAATGGATTTCCACACAAAAACCTGGATGGCATGATGAAAGGAGAAAAAACTTTGAAACTCTTCTCACTGGTGGAATGGTCAAAGAAGACTTAGTTTCTGATGGATGGACAGAGGCATTTAGACTTCTTTTTGGCAATCTTAGACAGCAAGCACCTTCCAAATTAAAGATGGTTGGATTTGCATTATCAGGTATTTTTTCTTCAAAGATGTATAAAGTCGGCTTCAAATCTTATATGACTGGAAAAGTTTCAGAAGCTATGGACTTAAGAAATGCTATGCAAATGGCTGACTTTCAGAAAATGGAAAAGGTTAGAGCTAGAGCCGATGCAGTGGTGGAAGATAAAGAAACCGCCGAATCACTGAAACCCTACTACAATCAATTCTGTAAGCGTCCCTGCTTTCATGACGAATATCTCAACACTTTCAATAACCCCAATGTTGAATTGGTGGATACTGATGGAAAAGGTCTCGAAGAAATATCCGAAAACGGCATAATATTCGAAGGTAAAGAATATGAGGTTGATTGCATAATTTTTGCTACCGGATTTGAAGTTGGAACTGACTATAGTAGAAGAGCAGGTTATCAGATACATGGAATAGATGGAATGACTGTATCTAAGAAGTGGGAAAATGGTCTCGCTACTTTTCACGGTATGCACAGTAGAGGTTTTCCAAATTCTTTCTTTTTCGGACCAGCCCAATCAGGTTTCACAGCTACCTATACATATTCTCTCGATGAGCAAAGTATTCATTTAGCTCACATTCTGAAAATTGCAAAAGATAAAGGTGTAACCAGAATTGAAGCTTCTCAAGAAGCAGAGGAAAATTGGATTAATACCATAATCGAAAAAGCTAGACTGACAGCTGACTTTCAGGAGAACTGTACTCCTGGCTACTACAATAATGAAGGTAAAGTAAATCAAACCCCTCAAAATAATACCTACGGAGGCGGTCCCATAGAGTTCTTCGCTCTCATGGAAAAATGGAGATCTAAAGGAAATCTAGAAGGTCTAGAACTGAGCTAATTATTGTACAAACTAGAAATACTCCATCATCCATACAACCCAACTGATTTAGAGGAAATATTTGCTATTAATCAAGCTAATATCCCTGAAGTTGGTAATATTGAACATATCGACAGACTTAAACGTTTAATTGATTGGAGTTGTCATTTAATTGTTGTAAGAGACAAGGAAATAGCAGGATTTATCATCTTGATGAGAGAAAATCAAAGTTACGAATCTCTTAATTATGAATTTTTCAATTCTCAAGGATATCCTTTTCTGTACGTTGATAGAATTGCAATTAAGGAGGAACATCGACGTAAAGGATTGGGACACATGATTTACTCAAAAACTATTGAGATAGCTAAAGAGTTAAACTTACCGACATGTTGTGAAGTTAATACCCTGCCAAAAAATGAACCTTCCTTAGCGTTCCATTATTCGTTTGGCTTTGAAGATGTTGGTACTAAGGACTATGAAGACCATAGCGTAGTTTTCCTCAGGAAATCTCCTAGTTGAGGTCGTCCTTGAAAAAATTAATCAAGCCCACACCTGTAATTATTAGAAGGCACCCAACTAGCATTGTGTAAGTTATTGCCTCATCTAAAAAGAGATTGGCCCACAACATTCCAGATACAGGGACAATAAGCACAACTGTCGAAGCTTTAACCGGCCCTACTCTCTTTATCAAAATAACATAACCCATGTAAGCCAAGCCTGTACATAAAAAGCCCAAAAGAAAAACACTTAAAAGAACTTCATTTGGATGATTGAAATGTAATCCACTTTCTAAAAAAGTAAAAGGAAAAACCAGGAAAGTAGCTACCAATAAAGTCATAGAAGCTAAATAAGTTGCATCTATTTCTTTAGTTGTGAATATATAATTTGAACTGAATGCATAAAAGAAAGATGCCATGAGACATAGCAATAATGCTATTAATGAAAATTCTAATGATTCATATCCAACAAATATAAATAAACCTACCATGCCTATAATTATCCCGAGTAATTGAGTGAGATTAGAACGCAATTTCAACCAAAGGCTAGCAATAATGAAAGCAAATAAAGGGGTTGTACCATTCAGAACAGACATAGTGCCCGCATTCAAATCAATAGCTGCTCTAGAAAAAAGATAAAAAGGAACAGATGCATTGATACAAGCTAGAAGGAGAATAGAAGGAAAATTTTCTCTTATCTTTCTAAGATGCTGTCTAGTGATAAAAAATGGACTTAGTATCAATGAGGCTATTAATAATCTTGAGAAAACTAAGGTTATTGGCCCTACTTCTGGTGCAGAAACCTTTATAAAAAGAAAGGATGACCCCCATGCTATGCCAATTGCAATAATTAATGCCCAGTCAATAACTGCACTTTTATTCATTTATATAATTAATTTATCTTACTAAAGGATCCTAGTAAGGCCGATCCCCAATGATAGTTACTCTTTCAACCTTTCTGACATTTGGCCAATAATCAGAATTTGCATAATGTTGACATGCTCGATTATCCCAAAAAGCTATTGAATTATCTTCCCAGGCAAATCGACATTGGTATTCAGGCACAGAAGCTCTGGAATATAAGAAATTTAACATCTGTTGAGATTCCTCAGGATCCCAATCTTTAATGTATTGTGTAAAGGCCGCATTGACGTAGATGACCTTCTTTTTTGTATCCGGATGAGTTCTTATTACTGGATGTTCTGGCATTGGATATTGCTTATTAAAGGCTTCTATCTCCTCATCAGATTTACCCTCTTTAATGAGCCTATCTCTAAAATTTGCAAAATCATGAATCGCTATAGCACCTTCAAGTTTTTCTTTAACTTCTTCACTAAGATTGTCATAAGCTGCATACATATCTGCAAACAATGTATCTCCTCCATGTTCTGGCTTTTCTATCATTCTTAATACTGAACCTAAAGACGGTTCCATTCTCCAAGTAACATCAGAGTGCCAGGTATTCTCTCTACCTCTGCTCTTTTCATTGTGCGTTATAACCAATACCTCTGGAAAATTTTCTTTTTTTGGAGCGAAAGGATGAATTTCTAATTCCCCAAAATTTTTAGAAAAGTTTATATGCTGTTCTGTTGAGATGTCCTGATCTCTAAAAAAAATAACCTTATAAACTAACAGTGCCTCGTAAATTAGGGCTTTTGTCTCTTCCTGCATAGGTTTGGATAAATCAATACCAAGGATCTCACCTCCTATTGTTGGACTCAACCTATTCACTAAAAATGGTAGGTTTTTTTGTTCAAATGCATCTGGATTAAAGTCAATCATAATTATCTCCCTACACAATCATCAACAAGCTTTCTCAACTTGTCAATCTGAAGTTTAGATTCGTCATCAGGATAAGGAAGCATATTCTGGTATGTCCTAACCTGACCTGTGCATGATTTGAAAAAATCATCAATAAAACTTTAATCAAGACAGCTAGCCTACAGAGAAGCTATCTTGCTCGGTCTAGGATCTAATTGAAAGATCAAGTGTAACTAAGAAACATTTCTTTCTTTGCCTTCCCAATAAGGAGCTCTCAAATCTTTTCTAAGAATTTTACCAGAGGGATTTCTCGGCAATTCTGAAATATGCTCTACCGTTTTAGGGCATTTGTAACCAGCTATTTGAGTTCTAACAAATGAAATTACTTCTGCCTCATCAAGAGGATCTCCTTCAGTTTGAACAATAAATGCTTTAGTTGCTTCACCCCATTTATCGTCAGGTATTCCAATAACAGCTGCATCTGCAATTTGCGGATGACTGAGTAGTGCGTTTTCAACTTCAGCTGGATAGATATTTTCTCCACCAGAAACAATCATATCTTTGACCCTATCGTGAATATATAAGAAACCTTCTTCATCAAAATAACCTACATCTCCAGAATAAAACCAACCATCTTTTATAGCTTCAGCCGTTGCTTCTGGTCTATTCCAATAACCTTTCATATTTAAGTCAGATTTGATAATTACTTCCCCTACCTCACCGACTGGCACATCATTGTCATCAGAATCAACAACCCTCAAACCGACACCCTTTGCAGCCTTACCGCAAGATCTTAACTTTCCTCTGGAGATTTCATGATCTTCTGGATATAAAAAGGTTATTGCTCCATTGGTCTCTGTAAGTCCATATACTTGCCAGAAGTTACATTTCATTAATTCCATAGCTTTTAGAAGCGTATCGTCAGTTATTGGGGACGCACCGTAAATTACAGTTTCTAAAGACGAAAAATCAGTATGGGCTGATTCAGGATGTTGAATTAAAAAGAGTATTACTGCCGGCACAAAGATAGTATGTTGTATCTTCTCTTGTTCAATAAGCTTGAGAATCAAACCTGGATCAACCTCAGGGATGATGATACTTTTAGCCCCAGTGACCATACCAGCTATACCCATATTAGTGCCGGCTACATGGAAAATAGGCATGCATACAAGGTTTACACCACCCTCTTCTATGTCTCTATACATAGCTTCTTCATTAACAATAAAACAAGCACTAAAATTATCATTTGTTAATTGAACTCCCTTAGGATGTCCAGTGGTACCTGAGGTATAAAGCTGAATAACATCATCATTGCCATCACTCTCCAACATTGGATCTCTATCCTCAAATGAATCTCTCCAACTAGCGAAATCCTGCCACTCATCATGATTTCCCCCCACTGTAATAATTTTCTTAACTGTCGGAATTTCATCTTTTATTTCCTCAATTAATCCAAAAAACTCTGGGCCTACAAATAGAACTTCACTTTGAGAATCATTCAGGATAAAGGCAACTTCGGGAGGAGCTAATCTCCAATTAACTCCAACTGTAACGGTTCTTGATTTGAATGTTCCATACATAAATTCAAAAAAAATGTCAGAGTTTTTGCCTAAGTAAGCGACTCTTGAATCAGGTTTACAACCCTCTTTTATCAATCCTTGAGCAACTCTGTTAGAGAAACTATCTAATTCCTTAAAAGTTGTTTCTTTATCTTCAAATTTATGAGCTATCTGCTCGCCAGACTTTTCGACTCTCCATCGAAAAATTTCAACCATTGTTTTTTCATACGGTATTTCCACTTTTCTCTCCTATATCCAACCTAACGGTTTAAGCTTGTCATTCACGAAACTCTCAGGAACCTCTTCTAAAGCTGTACCTAGAGTATCATTCCATCTATTCAAAAATCCAAATAAAGAAATCACAGAAACAATATCAATAATCTCCTTTTTGGAATAGTACTTACTTAAGTTATCAAAATGCTCTTGATTAGAGTTATTTGGTACCTTTCCTGCTGCAAAAGCTAAATCGAGAACAGCTTTTTCTGAGTTACTAAATTTCTCACTTTCCGAGTAGTTAAGAATATCAGCAATTTTCTTTTCTTCAATACCAGCCCTTTCCGCGCCATGTGAGGTGTGTGCTTGACAGTATTTACACCCAGCTGACAAGCTTGATGCTAAAGCAATTAATTGTTTAGTGCCTGCATCAAGACCATCAGATTGAAAAACCACACCTGCTAAAGCTGAAAAGGACTTAAGTAACTCTGGTCTTTCAGACATAGTTAAATGAGCATTTGGTAGATATCCCATGAAAGATTCTACTATTTTGAAAAGCTCCTCAAATTCTTTCAGATCCTCTCTGTATGTATCGCCTATAAATGTAGTAGGTATTTTTTCCATATTGCTTTTGCGATATAAATTATTGCTTTAGTTTGAATTCTGGATTAACTCTAATTCCCTAAATTCATGTTCTATAGATAAGTCTATCAATTTCCTCCATAAAGGTTCTGCTATGGAAGAACTTAGTCCACAAGATTCTCCAAAATTAGTTACTTTAGATATTACATCTTCAATTCTTTCTTTATCAATTATCAAATTTTTATCATTTTTTACTAAAGCAGCCATCTCAATACACTTTTGTCTTCTAGCGAGGAGTAAAACCAGTTCTTTGTCGAGAAAATCTATTTCCTCTCTTATATCTTTCATAGTGATGGTCATAATTTTTTATTTTTATTAATAATAGATTATATTACTTATTTGTTAGTCTAAAGAATATATGAATATTGAGTTAATTTATGAAAATAATTAAAGAATTAGAGGACTTGCAGCCCGAGATGCAGAATTGGAGAAGAGATATACATGCTCATCCAGAAATAGCGTTTGAAGAACACAGAACCGCAAAAATTGTTGCTGATAAATTAGAGAGTTTTGGCATAGAAGTTGAGACAGGAATAGCTGGTACAGGGGTTGTAGGAACTCTAAAAAAAGGCAAAGGTAATAGATCTATTGGTTTGAGAGCTGATCTGGATGCTCTTTTGATCCATGAAACTAATGATTTTGAACACAAGTCCAAAACACCCGGAAAGATGCATGCATGTGGTCATGATGGACATACAACTATGCTTCTTGGCGCGGCTAAATATTTAGCAGAAAAAGGTAATTTTGACGGAACTATAAATTTTATCTTTCAACCAGCTGAAGAGAACGAAGGCGGTGGGAAAGTTATGGTAGAAGATGGGCTTTTTGAGAAGTATCCTGTAGAGGCTGTTTTTGGTATGCATAATATTCCAGGTATGCCAGTAGGTTCATTTGCCGTAAAGTCTGGACCTTTCATGGCTTCCTTTGATATCTTTAACTTGAAAGTTATAGGTAAAGGCGGTCATGCAGCAATGCCTCAAACAACAATCGATCCGATCATAATTGGTACTAAAATTGTTGATGCTTATCAATCTATTGTCAGTAGATATATAGATCCTCAGGAACCAGTTGTTCTGAGTGTGACTCAATTCCATGGAGGAGATGCATATAATGTAATTCCAAATGAAATTGAAATTAAAGGAACTGTTAGATGTTTCTCAACAAAAGTTCAAGCTTCCATAGAAAAACAAATGGAAAATTTAACGTCATCAATTTGCTCTGCCTATGGCGCAAAATATGAATTCGAATATCAGCATAGGTATCCTCCAACAATAAACAGCGCTGAAGAAGTCGAAACTTCTTTAAAAGTAATGAATGAAATCTCTGATGAGAGCATGATCAATACATCTCCTTCTCCAAGTATGGGATCTGAAGATTTTGCCTTTATGCTCCAAGAGAAGCCAGGTAGCTATATTTGGATCGGAAATGGAGATAAAGAAGGATCTTGCATGCTTCATAATCCGGGTTATGACTTTAATGATGAAATATTACCTATTGGAGCGACGTACTGGGTAAATATAGCAGAGGAGATTTTATCTCCTATAAGTTAATTTTCGTTCTTTTTAGTTAAAGGGTTCTGACCATAGACATTCTTGGGCCCTCCTGCTTCGCACATAAAATAAATATATGCAAAGAGAGTGAAAATTGAAAAGAAAGCTAAAGCTTGAGGAAGAAAAATAGGTATTATTTGAAGAGCAAAATACCACCAACCGGACTTGCCGATATCATGAAATCTCCTAATTGATAAAGATATCTGCGGGATAGCCGTCACCAGGATGGCATAACCAATTGAAGAGTTGAAAAAGACCTGAAAGAAATTTTCTTCATTGAGTGACGATAATTTACTTTCTAAATTTTCAGCTGTGAAATTTAATACCAGAAGACATAGCATTATAGAAAATAGAAAGAACCACCAAAATTCGGACCTGGAAGATCTTCCTTTAAAGTCAAAACACCTTAAGTAGCCTGAAATAACTGAATCGAAAAAACTCATTAGATTAAATATAAATAAGAAGGTTGGTAGCCCGTAGGAGAATCGAACTCCTGTTGCCTGGATGAAAACCAGATGTCCTAACCACTAGACGAACGGGCCAAAAGGTCGCATTGTATGGGGGGTAAGCTTCAAGGTCAATTGTACTATTATTCTACCGTATAATCATTATTTGTTGAGCGAGTATAAACAATCCCGAATACTAATAATGCGCTAACCATTATTCCTACCCAAAACTCTGGTGTAGAAAAAAGAAGATAAATGTCAGGTACATCTACAACTCTAATCTCCTCATATTTCTTTGGAAAACTTTCGGATCTAGACCAAAAACCGATTCTTTCAATGATGAATTCCAAAATATAGTTAGTTTTAAAGATAATGCCTTCAAGAACTACAGTTGCTACGAGAGGTACTACTGCTCCTAAAACAGGTTTCCTAGAATAAGTTCCGGCTAACATTAACCAAGTAAAGACGGGAAGAGTCCATAGTGCTTGGGCCCAGAGGCTGAAAATTACTCTAAAACAATCAGTTATGATGTAGCTATTCCAAAGGTAACCAAAGGATACAATATCATTTGAAACAAAATAAATAGACGCACTCATGACAGCTACAAACTGTAATAGGATTATATTTGGAAGTATCATTAAGGGTACCACCAATATAACAAATAATATTTTTGAAACTACAGTCGTAAGGTCAGATACTGGAAGAGATCTCCAAAATATTAAACTGCGGTCTTTACGCTCATCGGCAAAAGTTGAAAGATTGTAGGCAAGAAGACCGAAGCCAACGGTGATTAATACTGGAAGTGCTAACACTGTCAAGCCTGCCCTAATAACTCTTGCTTTTGCTTCTGGCGAAGCTTGTAACATTGCCTCTTGATAATCTTCATCATAAATCTCTGTCGAAAAGTTGAATTCAGCTGTTTGTATGTCAGTAATTCCGAAATAGACCGAAACAATCACAAAACATAAAACACTTGTTACTATAAAAGGGGCATATATAAAGGCTACCTTATGTTCTTGAACCTCTCTTCTTAACATTGCGAAGAAAATAGCTGTCATGACTTAATTCCTCTTTTCGTTTTATCCATTATTGCCATGAATAAATCAGCTATAAAAGGGGGTCTTACTTCACCTAATTCAGATAGTTTTTCTTCATCTATATCTTCAAATAATAATACTTCTCTACCTAGTTCTATTCTCTGATGGATAGGCTTAAAGGATCTCCCTTTTTCTATTGAGTCAATATTGGGGCGTAACTCCAGGAACTTTTTATTAATTGATTCTATTGAATCATGCATGACAACCCGACCTTGGTTCATAAATAACGCATCAGAGAGAACACCTTCAATCTCCTCTACCTGATGTGTACTTATAAGTATTGTTCTATCTCCATCATAGTAGTCTTCGATGAGCTGTGAATAAAATTCTTTTCGATATACAAGATCTAGTCCAAGTGTGGGTTCATCTAAAACCAATAATTTCGCATCAATTGCCATAACTATTGATAGATGAAGCTGTACTACTAAACCACGAGACAGAATTTTTATTTTAGAACTTCTTTTTATGTCTGTTTTAGAAAGTATTGATAGGCATTTTTTTAAATCAAATTTTGGATGAACACCATCAACATATTGCAAAACCTGATCGACTGTCATCCATTTTGGAAGTACAGCAACATCTGTAATTGAGCATACCTCTTTGAGTAGTTGATGCCGATCCTTTCTAGGATCCATCCCTAGTACTTCTAGATTCCCCTCGGTCTTAATCAGTCCCAGTATAGATTGTAAGAATGTTGATTTACCAGCTCCATTAGGTCCGATAAGGCCTAATATTTGCCCAGATAAGACTTCGATATCAATACCGTCAAGGGCATAGCTAGCATCATAGTTCTTTTTAATAGATTCAGCTTTAATAATAATTTCACTCATCTTAATTCTGGTTAATAAGTTTGTTAAGATCTATACCTAAGCTTGATGCTTTTTTTAATGTATTTGGCCATTCGTTTTCTAAAAACTTAGATTTCTCTAGTTTAAGCAATTCTTTTTTGGCATCTTCAGTGATAAACATACCCAGTCCTCTTCTTTTTTCGACGATGTGAAGATCAACAAGTTCTTGGTAAGCTTTTGATACAGTGAGCGGATTCACCCCTCCTTCAACTGCCATTTGCCGAACTGAAGGTATGGGATCACCTGACTTCAAAACACCATCGATTATTAATGAGACGACATGGTCTCTGACTTGTTGGTATATCGGTTGATCGTTTGTCCACTGCATGATGCAATTCTCGGGTCAAGTGTATTACTTTACTAATACACATACAAGAGTGTCACTTTAACTTCTTCTGAATTCTTGAAAATAATCCTCTAAAAATGTTTGCTTCCATTACATCAATTCTGCTTCTTTTAAAGAATCTTCTGACTCTAAGTAAGAGTTTTCTTGGGTTATTAATGTCATAAAATTCTACTTCTTGCATTAATTCATCCATGTGTGCGATTAATCGTTCTGTCTGTTCATTGTTTGCAAGTTCAACATCCCAATTATCTTGATTTTCCTGCTGCTCTAACAAACAAAGTCTTATTTCATATGTCAGAATTTGAACTGCTTGTGAGAGATTTAAAGAAGAATACTCTGGATCAGAGGGAATGTGTACATGTAGATTGCAAAGACCCAGCTCTTCATTAGTTAGACCTCTATCCTCTCTTCCAAATACTATAGCTATTTGATGATGTTGAACACTTTTTGCAACCTCTTCAGCTGATTCTTTTGGATTTAAAACGGGCCATGGAACCTTCCTATCTCGAGCGCTTGTACCTATAACCAATTCACAATCAGCGACAGCATCTTTTAAATCTTCAAAGACTTGTGCATTTTCTAAAACATCCTTAGCAGCTTTAGACCGGAAAGTTGCTGCATCACTTGGAAACTCTTTAGGTGTTACCAAAGCAAGATTGAGTAGACCCATATTTTTCATAGCTCTAGCAGATGCACCAATATTTCCAGGATGAGTTGTACCAACTAAAACGACTTTTATTGAGCTGAATAAATCCTTTAAATCATCTTTATTCTCTAACATTCACATATTCTATCAGGGGATAGAGTTCAATATGTTACGATGCGCATTTAATTATGGAACCAAAAGTAAATATTGCTTTAGAAGCTGCTCGTGCAGGCTGTAAGGAACTATTAAGTTATGCCTATAGACTTGATCAACTTGAAATTAAAGAGAAAGGGCCTTCAAATTTTGTGACTCAATTGGACAGAAAAGTTGAATCGATAATCATCGATTCACTCAAATCAATTTATCCTAAACACACTTATGTATCCGAAGAAGTTGGAAGAATTGAGGGTTCAGGAAAAGATATTGAATCCATGTGGGTTATTGACCCTCTAGATGGAACAACAAACTTTATTCATGGATTTCCTTATTACGCTATTTCAATCGCATATGTAGAAAAAGGTAAAACTTTGCATGCTTTAATTATCGATGTTCCAAGACAAGACGAATTTACCGCTAGTTTTGGTAGAGGGGCCTATCTTAACAATCGAAGAATTCGAGTAAGTAAAGCAAAAGGTTTGTCTGGAACACTCTTGAGCAATTCATCTCATGATACTGATAAGGGCAGAGTAAGACATGATAATATGTCGACCTTCAGATCACTTTACTCAAATGGATTAACTATACGAAGAACTGGCTCCGCAGCGCTAGATATGGCAAATGTTGCAGCTGGGAGATTAGATGGATTTTGGGGCAGCGGACTAGGCATGTGGGATATAGCTGCTGGTGGACTTTTAGTAAGAGAAGCAGGAGGCCTAGTAAGTGATTATTTTGGCAATCCAGACTACTTGGCTGGCGATAATATAATTTGCTCTACAAATAAATGTTTCAAACCCATGCTTCAATCAATCAAACCCTATACTTCAATAGTTGAGTCCTAGGGTAAAGGATTATCATCGGCATTTTCAGGTTCTTCTACTCTTAGATGTTCTTTATTTAACCCCATAATAACTAATGCATTTGCGGCTATATATATGGATGAATATGTACCGATCACAACTCCAAAAATTAACGCCAAAGCAAAGTTTTTAATGAGCTCCCCACCAAGAAAATACAGCGAAAATAATACCAACAGAGTTGTTAAGGAAGTAATTAAAGTTCTTCCTAATGTTTGATTTAATGATAGGTTTATAATTTCTTCGGTACTATCTAATTCAGCAGATCTTAAATTTTCTCTAATTCTGTCCGATACAACAATAGTATCATTCAGTGAATAGCCAATTACCGCCAATAAAGCAGCTAAAACAGTTAAATCAAACTCGATTTGAATAAGAGAAAATATACCAACTACAATAATGACATCATGCACAAGGGCCACTACAGCGGCACCAGCAAACATAGATTGAAACCGAAACGCTATATAAAGCATCATGAAGGCTAATGCTATAAGCATAGCAGTCCCGCCATCATCTCTAAGTTCACTGCCAATCTGTGGCCCTACATATTCAATTCTTCTTAAATCAATAGCTTGATCAGAGTTATCGGCGCTTAATAATGAAACAATTTCAGAACCAAGGCTGTCACTCACTGTACCTGGTAGCTTAATAAGAATTTCTGTGCTGGATCCAAAATTAGCGACTTGAGCTCCATTAAACCCACCTTCAACTAATATCTCTCTTATATTGGTTATATTTGCTTCTTCAGGATAACTCAATTCAACTAATGTTCCTCCTGTAAAATCCAAACCATAATTGAGTTCTTTTACCAGCAATGATCCAATAGATAAGACTAAGAAAATAGAGGAAAAAATAATGGCAATCTTTCTCCATGCTAAGAAGTCAATATTAAAAGTCATATTGATAGTCCCTCAAGATTCTTCTTTGAACCATAAATAAGGTTTACAAAGGCTCTTGTTCCCATGATTGCGGTAAACATAGAAGTGATGATTCCAATTGATAAAGTAATTGCAAATCCTTTGACAGGTCCTGTTCCGTAGGATAATAAAATGACTGCTACAATAAGTGTGGTGATATTTGCATCCCATATTGTTAGGAAGGCTCTATTATATCCAGCATCAATAGCATCTAAGGGCGCCCTACCTCTATTTAACTCTTCTCGTATTCTTGAAAAAATCAACACATTTGCATCCACTGCCATACCCACCGTTAGAACTATTCCAGCAATTCCAGGTAGAGTTAAGGTGGCCGAAAGAGTCGACATTATTGCGACCAATAAGATGATGTTGAAGGTCAAGGCCAAGCTTGCAGCTATTCCAAATACCCTGTAATAAAAAAGTATAAAACTTAAAACAAGAAATAAGCCTAATTGCATAGAAAAAACACCAGCTTGTATGTTGTCTGCTCCAAGGCTTGGACCTACTGTTCTTTCTTCAACAAATGTCATTGGTGCAGCTAGAGCACCAGCTCTGAGCAAGAGAGCAAGTTCAGAAGACTCACTGGGACTATCTAACCCGGTTATCCTAAAAGTTGTTCCTAATGCTGCTCTTATTGTTGCGAGACTAATAATTTCCTTAACTTCGTATGATTCTTTAACAGGTACTTGTTGGCCACTCTCATCTCTTTCATAAATTGTTTTTGTTTTTTGCTCTACAAACAACACTCCAAGTCTTTTACCAATATTTCCTCTAGTTGCTCTGTGCATCTTTGATCCGCCCTCACCATCTAGAGTAATATTCACTTGCGGCAATCCATTTTCATCGAAAGAAGCTTGAGCAGTCGCTACTTGATCTCCCCCCAAAATAATAGAATCTTGCAAGAAGGCAGGAGCACCTATTCCATTTCTATAGGGATAGGAAGTTTTTCTTGATCTTGGGGTATCCATTTGAGCTTCCAAATGAAATTCAAGAGTTGCCGTCTTACCCAAAATATTTTTGGCTGCCGCTGTATCTTGTATGCCGGGTAATTGAACAACTATTCTTTTTTTACCTTGTCTTTGTACGATAGGCTCTGAGACTCCAAGTTCGTTGACTCGATTTCTTAAAGTAGTGAGATTTTGGTCTATTGCATCTGATTCAATCTGATCTATTTCAGCCTCAGATAAATAAAGCTGTATTGAATTTTCACCATTTGAAGTAAAAGGAGAGTTAAATTGAGTATAGTTATCAATGATAAATTCCTCGGCTTTCTCTTTCATTTGAAAATTATTGAATTTAAGAAAAATTGAAGAATCTTCTTCGACTGAAGCCTGATTATATCTAATTTTTTCTTCTCTAAATCTTATTCGTAAATCCTGCAGAGTACCATCCTGCCTATTCCTTAGAGCAGTTTCGGTATCAACCTGCATCAAAAAGTGTACACCCCCTCTAAGATCTAAACCCAGTTTCATTGGGTTTGCACCAATGTCGACAAGCCATTTCGGAGTAGTAGGAGCTAAGTTTAAAGCTATGACCACATCATTTATAAGCTTACTGGAGAGTAATTCTTTGAGTTTAAGTTGATTCTGGTAGCTATCAGTCCTAACTAAAACATAATCATTTTCTAATTGAATTTTGGCGTCAAAATCTTCGTTTTTGATAATATCGGCAACCCTTTCAGCTAAGAATTCATCTGCTGTTTGAGAGCTACTTGTATATGATATCTGAACAGCTGGATCAGGTGCATACAAATTTGGTAATGAATAAACTATACCCAGCCCTAAAATAAGAAGGATGAGCAAGTATCTCCAGAGACCATAACGTTTCATATCTAAATAGATTTGAGTGTTCCTTTTGGTAGAATCGCAGAAATAGAACTCTTTTGTATTTTTATTTTTGTATTATCGGAAATTGAAAGTTCAATGAATTGATCAGAAATTTTCGTCACTTTCCCTAGAATACCTCCAGCCGTGACAATTTCTTCTCCGGTATCCAAACTTGCAAGCATCTCTTGATGAGTTTTTCTTCTTTTATTTTCTGGGCGTATCATCAAAAAATAAATTAAGATCATAAATCCAAACAATAAAAATAAAGTTGGATCAAAAAAAGTTGGTGATTGTTCCATGTTTCTCCTCTAAATATTTATATTGGGGTTGTATGAATTATTCCAAGTTTCTTCAAATTCTTTAATAAATGGCTGCAATTTACCTTTTTCAATTGATACTCGCAAATTTCTCATCAAGTTAATGTAAAAAGTAAGATTGTGAATAGTTTGTAAAGTAGAGCCAAGCATTTCATTGGTCTTGTCTAAATGGTGTAAATAGCTTCTAGAAAAGTTTCGACAAGTATAACAAACACATTCCTTGTCAATTGGCTCGACCGAATTTTTATTGGCGGCATTTCTTATTTTAACGACTCCTTCTGAAGTATAAAGATAACCATTTCTAGCATGTCGTGTAGGAATTACACAATCAAACATATCTACTCCACTTTCGACAGCTTTTACAATATCAAGGGGTGTGCCTACACCCATTAAATAGCGGGGTTTATCTGCTGGCATTTTAGGGGCAATTAGACTAGTTATTTGACGTAAGTCATCTTTAGGCTCTCCCACAGATAATCCTCCTATGGCATATCCCTCAAAATCCATTCTTTTTAGCCCCTCTAAAGACTGCTCTCTGAGATCACCGTAAACACCGCCTTGTATTATTCCAAACAAACTTGATTTATTGCTATCAAAGGAGTTTCTAGATCTTTCTGCCCATCTTAAGGACAATTGCATGGATTTCTCTGCTACCGATATCTCCGCTGGATAAGGTGTACATTCATCAAGGACCATGGCTATATCAACTCCATAAGACTGCTGAAGTTCCATGCATTTTTCTGGATTTAGAAATAATTTATTTCCATTCAAAGCTGAGTTAAATTCCACCCCCTCTTCAGTAATTTTCCTCTTTTTTGCAAGACTAAAAACTTGGTAGCCTCCCGAGTCAGTTAAAATTGGTTTGTCCCATGACATAAAATTATGTAATCCTCCATTCAATTTAATAATATCAACACCAGGTCGCTCCATAAGATGATAGGTATTAGATAAAATTATCTCTGCATTTATTGAATGTAAGATTTCAGGGCTTATAGACTTTACAGCACCATAGGTGCCAACAGGCATAAAGGCTGGTGTCTGAAATGTTCCGTGTTCTGTAGATACTTCCCCTCTTCGGGCTTCTCCATCTTTTGCTATGAGTTTATACATATATCAAGAATTAGACTCCCCTATTAAGTAACATTGCATCGCCATAGCTAAAAAACATGTATTTTTGTTTTATTGCATGCCTATAAGCTTTTTTTAAATTATCTTTTCCAGCGAAAGCGCTTACTAATAAAAGTAACGTTGTTTTTGGTAAATGAAAATTTGTAATTAAGGTATCTACAACGTTAAATTTAAAACCGGGATATATGAAAATGTCAGTTTCTCCTTCAAATGGTTTAATTTCGCCAAATTTTCCATGAACAGCTTCGAGACATCTTAGACTAGTTGTACCTACACTTATAATTTTAGATTTAGATTGAATTGTCTTATTAATCATTTCAGAGGTTTCAGTGGAAAGGTAAATCTTTTCTGAATGCATTTTATGTTTATGAATATCATTATCAGTGATTGGTTTAAAAGTACCCAGCCCAATATCTAGGGTAATAGAAGCGATATTGATCCCCTTGTCTTTGATTTCATTTAAAAGAGAATCTTCAAAATGTAATCCTGCAGTAGGTGCTGCGGTTGATCGATTATTTTCTTCTTTTGCATAGACGGTCTGATATCTATCATAGTCCTCTTCATTTGGTTCTCTGTTTAAGTATGGGGGTAAAGGTAAAGATCCATATTCATCTATAATCTCCTCTGTAGACCTAGAAAATTTAATCTTGCACAAATAATCTTTTTTTTGAATAACTTCAGCTATAACTTCAGAATCGGTGATTAAAAGTTTATCATTTTCTTTCAGTGGTCTATTAGACTTAGTCATAGCCAGAACATGAAAATCATCTAACTTTCTTTCTATGAGAATCTCTACCTTTCCACCAGATAACTTAAATGCTTCGAGTCTAGCATTAAATACTTTTGTATCATTGACCACCAAAAGGTCTCCTTTGTTTAAATAATCAAGGACATCCGGGAAGTTTCTATCTGTTAGTGATTCGTCAACTACTAAAAGCCTGCTAGAAGTTCTTTCTTTCGGAGGTTCTTTGGCTATTAGTTCTTGAGGAAGATAGAAATTGTAATCTGTTAAATTCAAGTCAATGTTAATGGTGCCGAAGGAGAGACTCGAACTCTCACACCCAAAGGGCGGGGGATTTTGAATCCCCTGCGTCTACCAATTCCGCCACTTCGGCAAATCTAAATCATAAAGTTGCAACAAATTTTACTATGAAAAGGTAAACTCATATCAGATAACTTTTTAATATTGAAAATTATGGACTTCTATACAAATAGTTTTATTTTTAAACTATTGAGCTTTTTCGTAAGGAATTTAAGTTCATCCTCTTTAAAAAAAGAAGAACTTAAAATAATTCATTCTGAAAAAAATATAGTCTATGCTCTTCCTACTGAATCACTAATTGATTTAGCGGCGTTAAATGAGATTTGTAAGCAAAATAATGTACCTCTCCCTGTAGATAATATCCAAGATACAAAAGTTAAAAGGTTTATATGCTTACAGAGTCCTAAGTACTTAATCCACGAACAAAAATTTAAAAGACAAAAAACTCATAACTTAGAAGAGCTTTTAAAGCTTGATCATGAGATATCAATAATTCCGGTATCCGTATCTTGGGGAAATAGACCTGATAAAAAACAGTCATTATTCAAAATCATCTTCTCACCATCTTGGAGGCCTGCCGGTACTTTGAAAAGGATTTTTAAGTTAATAGTTCATGGTAGGAATTTAAAATTACAACTTGAAAGAACCTTTTACATTAAAGAAGAGATAGAACAAAAGAATGGAATTAAAAAAAATGCATTAATCCTGAGCAGATATTTAAGAGCAGTATTTAGAAAATCAAAACAAGCGATGTTGGGTCCAGATATTTCTCACAGGAGAACTCTAGTCAAATCTCTTGTAAGAAACAGATATGTAAGAGAGGAAATCAAGAAACTTGCAGATGGAAATAAATCAAGAAAAAAAAGGCTCACAAAAAAGGCATACAAGTACGCAAATGAAATCTGCTCTGATACAAATTATTCAATCTTAAGCCTATTAGACTCTGGTTTTACTTGGTTTTGGAATACAAGATATGAGGGATTACATACAAACAACCTTGAAAGAATTAAAGAGCTTTCTAAAGATAATTCTTTAATTTATCTTCCGTGCCACAGAAGTCATATTGACTATTGTGCATTAACATATCTGCTCTATGAAAATGGCTTAATGATTCCTCAAGTAGCGGCAGGAAATAATCTAAATGTACCAATTGTGGGTAGCATCCTAAGAGGAGCAGGCGCGGTCTTTATGAGGAGAACATTTATGAGTAATTCCCTGTATAGTACTGTTTTCTTTGAACATATTAGGGCTCTTATGACAAGAGGTAACTCTATAGAGTTCTTTCCTGAGGGAGGAAGGAGTAGAACTGGTCTAAGTCTTCCACCCAGGACAGGATTGCTTTCTTTGATAATTAGAAGTTTTGCCTCTTTAAAAGACCAAAATGTAAAAATTGTTCCAGTTTATATAGGTTACGAAAAAATACTCGAAGGCCAAAGTTATTTGTCCGAACTTACAGGTGGAAAAAAGAAAAAAGAAAGTTTGATGGATCCAATAAAAGTTTTTAAAGACTTCAGAAATTATCTAGGAAATTCATATCTTAATTTTGCTGACCCGATTGATCTTGGTACTTTCCTTAAAGCTCATGTGAATGATGAATACTCTATATCCACTCCTCAGGAAAAACCGGAATGGCTAACAGATGTGACAGTTAAATTAGGACAATCTGTTATTAGAGCTATCAATAATTCAGTTGCAGTGACTTCTACAAGTTTATTTTCCGTTGCCTTATTATCTTCCCCAACTCAAACTATGGACGAAGAAGATATAGAGGAAAGAATAAATTTCTTTATTTCCCTCATTGAGAAATCTTCCGACTATAAAAATGTGTGGATTACGCAGCGAGAAGTCAAAAACATAATCTCAAAGACAAAAAAATTGGGTTTTATTAAACCTATTATGATTGGGCCTAAAAAAGTTTATAGGCCGACATCAGACCAAGTGGCAACATTATCATTTTATAAAAATAGAATTAATTTCAAATGCTATCAAGGCACTTCAAATCAAAGGAATCCTTGTAGAGGATAAAGCTGGAAATATCAAACCTCCATCAGAAAATAGTTCAGTTTTTCAGCATTACATTGCCTTATCCAATCTTTGTGAGCCAAGTTTGAAAAGGTTCTACATAGTTATGAGTACAATATGGAAAAGTGAATCTATCTTAAAAGAAGATTTAAATATCAAATGTAAAAAATTGGCTGAAGATCTTGAAGAAATTGAGGGTTGGCCTTATCCAGAATTCTCGGATAAAGCAAAATTCGATAATTTCGTATATTTGATGAAACAAACTAAATTTTTTAAAGAAGATTGTGAAGGTAAATTATCAGCCTCTAAAATTACTAAGAAGGCTAAAAACCTTTATGAGCAATTCTTTGATAAGGATTTTTTGGAATTTATAGAAAGGCAATCTAACTAGTATAGTAAATATCGTATCTCACTACCTTACCTTTTACTGATCTATTTGGAACTATTCCCTCAAGATATTCCATGTTCTTATGTCTTTTAACAATTACTCTATAGTTTGCAAATTTTAAGCTCATCTTAAGAAATTGTTTTTGAATTACTGCAGTGGATAGATCTCTAAGTGCTTGCATATGTTTTTTTGCTTTAGATTTTTGGACTCCCAAAAACATAGGATCGATAT
>LULK01000158.1_pt1 | contig 25397 bp, 29 predicted proteins | sample 728181 | NCBI WGS metagenome assembly LULK01 (sample SAMN03860291, study PRJNA289734) | marine metagenome | biome: seawater column; feature: ocean; material: water; isolation source: Red Sea water column Station 169 - depth 10m | place: Saudi Arabia: Red Sea | collected 2011-10-15 | depth 10 m | reverse complement strand
GTAAGAGAAATAGGAGTTCTATAGAGAAGGAAACAAAGAGCAAATCTCTATAAAGGAAAGTCAGGAAAATTTTATTTTAAAATAGGCATAATGAATTACAAAATTCCTCCAGAATATGATGGAGAAAATTTAACAATTGAGGATGTAGAAAAAATACTTAAAGCTAATCGCTAATTTTTTTTAAATTTAACTCTTTTAATTGTTTATCCTCTATTTTAACTGGAGCGTTCATCATTAAGTCTTGAGCTCTTTGGTTAAAAGGGAAAGCTATTACTTCTCTGATATTTTCATTTTCACTGAGTAACATAATTATTCTGTCTAGACCCGGTGCACATCCTCCGTGAGGGGGAACTCCATAATGAAAAGCATCAAACAAAGCACTAAATTTTGATTTAATCTCACTTTCGCCATATCCTGCAATTTCAAAAGCTTTTTTCATGATATCTGGTCTATGGTTTCTTATGGCTCCCGATGACAATTCTATTCCATTACATACGATGTCATATTGATATGCTAAAACATTCAAGGGGTCATCTTTCGTCAATGCATCCATTCCTCCTTGAGGCATAGAAAAAGGATTGTGACTAAAGTCAATCTTGCCAGTTAAAACATCTTTTTCATACATAGGGTAATCAACAATCCAGCAAAATTCATATTTATTTTTATCAATTAAATTTAAATCCTCTCCTACTTTTGAAATAACCTTTGATGAGAACTCATACGACTCATCTGGTAAATCGCACACAAAAAGTAATCCATCATTTAAATTAAAATTATTATCTTTAATCATTTGGTTTAACTTTTCTTGATTAAAATTTTTAGCTAATGGGCCTTTTGGTAGTGAATTTTCAAAGTTAATATATCCAAGACCCTTTTTTCCTTGTTCTTGAGCCCATTTATTAAGGTTATCGTAAAAACTTCTTGGCTTACCCTCAGAATTGAGAGCTTGAATACAATTAACAATAGCGCCCTTTTTTATTAAATTTTCAAAAATTTGAAGACCTGAGCCCTCAAAATAATTTGTTACATTAGCTAATCTCAGAGGATTTCTTAAATCTGGTTTATCGCATCCAAAATTTTCTAAACTATTTTTGTAAGTAAAAGTTGGGAATGGAAGTTTATTTATTAATTTATCTTTAGGTTTAAATCTATCAAAAGTATTAAATAGCAAACGACTGATGACATCTAAAATATCCTCTTGTGTGGCAAAACTCATTTCCATATCAATTTGATAAAATTCACCAGGGGATCTATCAGCCCTACTATCTTCATCTCTGAAACATGGAGCTATTTGAAAATATTTATCAACACCAGAAGCCATATAAAGTTGCTTAAATTGCTGAGGTGCTTGAGGCAAAGCATAAAAGGACCCTTTATGTAATCTGGAAGGTACGAGGTAATCTCTAGCACCTTCTGGAGAAGGAGCTGTTAGAATTGGCGTTGCTAATTCCATGAAACCCTCATTATTCATAAAATCTCTTACATAATTTATAATTTGATTTCTTAGCTTAATGTTACGTTGCATTTTGGATCTTCTAAGGTCTAAATATCTATATTTTAGTCTTACCTCTTCACCATAATCACTGTCTGAATTTACCTCAAGTGGGAGTGTTTTAGAGCATCGGCTTAATATTTCAAAACTTTCTATTTTCAATTCAACTTCACCTGACTCTAAATTTGTATTAATAGTTTCTTCACTTCTTTTGGTTATAAGACCAGAAATTTTAATCACATCCTCGTTTTTTATTTTTGATAATTCAGAAAAATTAGAAGATGTATTATCTACAACACATTGTAAAAGTGAGGTTGAGTCTCTTAAATCTATAAATAATAAATTTCCATGATCTCTTGATCTATTAACCCATCCGGAAACTGTAATTTTTTTATCTACTAGTTTATTATCAATATCTTTTAAATAATAATCTCTATAACTGTTCATAATACTTTCTAATTAGTGACAAATTAATATTATGGTTATTCTCATAAAGCAAATGATTAATGGTTTTTGCTGCCTCAAATGCTGCTAGATATGTTCTTTCAATATGATTCATTACTTCAATAATAATCTGTTCTGGAACAGTAATAGATTTTAAAAACAAATATTTTTTTATTAATTTTAAAAGAAGGTCTTTATTAGGGTTTTGTATATTACATAAATTAAATTGTCTTAACCTTGACTCAATATCAGGTAAATAAATTTTTTTAGATAGATTTTCAATAGAACTGTCAGAGGTAAATATAGTCAATGGAATATTATTCGATATAAAGTGCTGTAAGAAGTGAAAAAAATTTTCATCATTAGCAGGCAAATTATTTAAGTCTAAATAAGTTTCTTTCTTTATATATAAATCTTTAGGTACTTTATTAATCAAATTAGTTTCAAAAACCTTAGAAAAATTATTTGCAATCGAGGTTTTACCAGATTTTCTAGGTCCATAAATAATTAGGTATTTTACTCTTTTCTTAAGCGATTGAATTACTGAATCATTTTCTAAAGAAAGTATAATTTCCTCATCAGAGCTGTCTAAATTTAAAAATGTTTGCACTAAAAAAAGTTTACCAAGAAATTAATCTGTTTATCATCATAGATATTTTCGAAATCTAAGTGTAATTTGTTTTGTTCATAAGATAATATCTTGGGCTCTAAGCCAGTAAAGTATTTTAATTTTTTATAATTTGATGGATCGATAGATAATTGGTAAGAACTTTTATTTTTATCCAGGAGTTTAAACCATAATGATTTTAAATTTATATTTTTTGAAAACTTGTGTAATCGAAAATAATTTTCATTAAAATTTAAGTAAATATAAGAGTCTTTTTCAAAGTTTTGAATAATAAAATTTGGACAATTTTCAAATTTATTATTAAATTTAAAAAAATTTTCTAGTAATGAACAATTTAAAAAAAATAAATTATGATTGATATTTTTTGCATATAAATCTTTAGATAAATTATCTATATCAATATTAAGAGATATTTGAGTATTACTAAAATTAATATTATAAATATTTTTTTCTATTGTAGATATAATGTCTTCCTCAGTAATTGAATTATTTATTCTTAAAAGTAATTCTTGATAATTTTGAAGATTGCTGTCTTTTTGAATAGTAATTTCTTGATAAGCTGATAAATTTTTTAAATTAAATGCAAGGAATATACTAATTAGATATAAATATTTCATTGAGCAAACTAGGATGGAGTTGGAACTAAGGCTATATTGGCTGCTGAGCTTAATGATTATAAAGGAATTGGACAAGATTTGGTTGCAATGTGCTCAAATGATTTGCTTTGTAACAAGGCAAATCCACTATTTTTTTTAGACTATTTTGCTTGCAGTTCGGTGAAGTCAAAGCAATATACTGAAATATTGAGAAGTATCACAAGTGCTTGCAAAAAAATTAATTGCTCACTTATTGGGGGTGAAACTGCTGAAATGCCATCTTTATACAAGGGTAATCATTTTGATATTGCTGGGTTTTTAATAGGAATAAAAGAAAGGCATAAAATTTTAAATGTTAAAAGTGGAGATCTGATATTTGGAATAAAATCAAATGGATTTCACTCAAATGGATATTCTCTTATAAGGAAAATTATCAAACAAAATAAAATTAATATAAAAAGAGCTATATTTAATAAACAAAAGCTATCTAATCTAATAATGAAACCTACACGACTTTACCATAGGTATATTAATAATAATGATTTGAAGTATATAAAAACACTCTCCCACATAACTGGAGGTGGTGTTCATTCAAATTTTAAACGTAGCATTCCCAAGGGTACAAAATTTGATTTAAATATAATGAAGCTACCTAAAGAGTACGATTTTATTAAAGATAATATAAATATTTCTAATCTTGAATTAATGGAAATATTTAATTGTGGAATAGGTATGATATTTGTAATTAATAAAAAATATTATAAGAGATTTAAAAAAAGGAACTTGTTTAGTCATATTGGTGAAATTAAATAATCATAAAAAAGTTTCCTTTTTAATTTCAGGAAGTGGTTCTAATCTTCTAGAAATATTAAAAAAAAATCAAAATAATGAAGATTTCAAAATAATAACTATTATCAGCAATAATAAAATCTCAACAAAAATTAAATCATATTTAAGTAAGTTTTATAAAGATGTTTTATTTATAGAGCATCAAAGAACCTTACAAAAAAAAATTTTTTATAATACTGATGTTATTTTTTCAGTTGGTTATATGAAGGTTATTGAAAAGAGTATAATTGAAAACTTTGATGTAATAAATCTACATCCCTCTATCCTTCCTTATTATAAAGGACTTATGACTCAAAAAAGAATATTAATAAATAATGAAAAATACTATGGTTTTACTATTCATAAGGTCTCCACTGAATTAGACGACGGTAAAACAATCTCAAATAAAACCAAAAAAATTAATACAAAAAATGAGTTAAAGCTTTTGAAAAAGCATAAAAGTTTAGAACATCAATTTGTATATAAACAACTAGTTGATTATTTACTAAACTAATTCAGATCCTGAAAAAAAGAAACTGATTTCAATTTTTGCATTTTCTTCAGAATCACTACCATGAACTGAATTTGCTTCAATAGACTCAGCGTATTGTTTTCTTATGGTACCTTCTTCAGCTTCATCTGGGTTAGTAGCACCCATAATTTTACGATATTTTATTACAGCATCCTGCCCTTCTAAAACTTGCACTTGAACAGGGCCTGATGTCATATAATCAACTAAACTGTTAAAAAAAGGTCTTTCTTTATGAACTTCATAAAAAATTTGTGCTTGGTTTTTCGTCAAATATATTTTTTTTGAAGCTATAATTTTTAAACCTGCACTTTCAATAATTTGATTAATATGACCAATTAAATTTCTTTTCACAGCATCAGGTTTAATTATCGAAAATGTTTTTTGCATATTAGCTCCTAATTTTTGAAATACTTACTTATAAAATCTGCAATTAATGTCAAGCCGAAACCAGTTGAGCCTTTATTATTCATAATATCTCCAGCATTTTTCCATGTGGTTCCAGCAATATCAAGATGAGCCCATATTGTATCCTTTGGAACAAATCTTTGTAAGAATTGTGCTGCAGTCACTGACCCACCATATCTTCCCGCACCTATATTTTTTAAATCAACAAAAGGAGAATTAAGTTCTTTGTCAAAATCATCATGAAGAGGCATTCTCCAAACTTTTTCATTAGTATCTATTCCTGATTGATAAAGTACTTCTGCCAATTTATCATCATTACAAAATAAACCTGAGTAATGTTGACCAAGTGCAACCATGATTGCCCCAGTCAGTGTTGCAAAATCAATAATAATCTTAGGTTTATATTTTTCACAACCATATGTAATTATATCTGCTAATACAAGTCTGCCTTCTGCATCTGTATTTAGTACTTCAACATTAATACCTTTATATGATTTGATTATATCACCTGGTTTGTAAGCTGTACCACTTGGCATATTTTCTACTAAACCTACAATTCCAGCATAAGAGAAATTTGTTTTAATCTCACTTAGATATTTCATTATTGATGCAGTTACTGCTGAACCAGCCATATCCCATTTCATATCCTCCATTCCACCACTTGGTTTTATTGAGATACCGCCACTATCAAAACAAACACCCTTTCCAACAAACAAAATGTCTACATTTTTTTTTGTATTTTTTTTTGAAAACTCCATAACAATTGGCTCTCTTTGACTACCTTGACTTACTGCCAATAAGCAATTTAGGCCAATTTTTTTTAGTTCTTTTTCTTTAAGAATTTTAACGTTAATATTTTTTTTATCAATTTGGCCCAATGTTCTTTTTGCAAAAGACACTGGATAAATTACATTACTCGGCTCAGAGACTAACTCCTTTAAAAAATTTAATGACTTTAATAAAGTTGAATATTTCTTTGAGAGTTTGAAACTAGTTTTAAATTTTGATTTTTTCGAATTATGTTTGTAAAAAGAATAAACAAAATCTTTTTGTAAAAAGCCATATACTATTGGATTAAGATCTAATTTATTTTCAGAATTTAAAACAATTTCTGATATTGAGTTTTTGATAGAAAAGTCATAAAGAAAAGAACCAACTACAGATTTATAGAAATGTGTGGGATTTAAACTTTCAGTATATAAATCCAAGATAAATTGAGAATTTTTTAGATATGCTAAATACTTAAAAATAACGATTTTGTTATAGCTATATTTAGCTAAACCTTTTTTTTTTGATGATTTTATACTTATGTTAACAGATAATTTAATGCTTTGATTAGGTAAATTTATTAAGTTAAATTGTGCTTTCATGCTTGGAGGGACTAGATCATACATAATTTTAAATTTTTTAAAATATGTTTTAATAAATATTGTTATTTTTATTACTATAATTTGGATATCACAAATACTTAGAATTTTAGAATTACAGCATTCAATAACTACTCAGTTAACAGATGTTATAAGTGCAACATTACTTGTTTTGCCAAGTTTCATTAACCCTTTAATGCCATTTTTGCTAGTAATCGCGAGTTTTTTTTTAAATTATAAATTTAATAGTAGTAATGAAATCATAATCTTAAAACAATATTTTTCATTAAAACATAATCTTTTTGTATCTATAATCTTAACAATATTAATTACGTTAATTTATATTTTTAATAATGAGTATTTCTCTGTAAATTTTTATCATAAATATAAGCTTAAAGAACTTGAAATAAGAAATAATTTAAAATTAGGAGTGCCGACATCGAAAGAATTTCACATAGAAGATGAAGTTAGTATTTTTTTTAATGAGCAAAAAAATAATAAATTTATTGATGTTGAGGCTATAATTTATCAAGATGGCCAATTTATTGTTTCAAATGACGTCGAAATAGAAATAGATAAAAAAAATTATAATCTAATTTTTAATAAAGGTGAAAGGGTAATTTTGAATGACTCTGAAAAGAGTAAAACAAATTTTGATAAATTTATTTACAGCATACATAATGAAGATATTGAAATTTTAATGATGGATAAAGAACATTATAATACTTTAAGTTTATTAAAAAATAATGAAAAAGAATTTTACTTTCATGCGCACAATAGAATATACCAATATATACTAACATTTTTCATTCTATTACTAACTTCAAAACTATTTTTTTTTTATAAATCAAAAAAAAATGTTTTAAAGTACTACGCAATTATTTTTTTAGTCTTACTCGGAATACAAGTTATTAATTCATACTTAATTTATTTACTAAATTATAATGAAATCTTTAATCTGTATTTTTACTATATTATAAATTTATTAATACTATCTATTTTTAATTATCTGATAATAAGACTTAATGAAAATAATTAAATTATTATATAGAAATTATGCATTATCTTTTTTTATTTGCATTCTTTTAAGTTTTACCGTTTTCTTTATTTTTTCATTAATAAGTAATTTAAATGAAGATCTATTATTTAGTAAAATATTAATCCTTAGTTTATTAAACACGATCCAAATTATAACTTATGTTCCTGCTTTTATTTTTTTAATGTCAGTGATCTTACTAATGATTTTTTTAAGATCTAAAAATGAGATTATAATTATTAAAAGTTATTTAAATATACATAGATTAATGTTATTTTTTTTTCCGATCGTTTTAATTTTTACTTTTCTTGAAATAAATAAGAAAGATCTTTCACTTTTTTTTGAAGGTCACAAAATAAGTATACTTAATGAAACTGATATTTCTCATACTAAAATACTTGTTGATAAGAAACAAAATTATAAATCTTATATGGTTTTAAAAAATATTGATCTCGAAGATATGGAAAACGCTGAGTTTCGCTTATACACTGTCATAAATAGAAAGATTGATATGGCAAATTTTAGTAATAAATTATTTATCAAAAATAATTCGATAATTTTAGATAATTTTACACAATTTAAAAATGACTTAATCCAAAACATTAATAGAGAAAAAATTGTAAATTTAGATTTAATTAAATTAATTAATCAAAACAATACAGTTAATGATATTTCTAATAATGATAACTATGAATTTGATATAAAATTATTAAATCTTTCACTTTTTTTTATTTTATTTTTTAATTATATTTTTTTAAACTTTTTTAATAGTAAATATGTAAGTTTAAAACAAAACTTGATAACTCCGATAATGGCATGTTTTTCAATACTTATATACTCTTTTTTTGTATTTAATAATTCTTTGAATCTTTATATCCAAGAATTTGAAATAATAGCTAGTATGATAATTGGTATGTTTTTTTTAAAAGTATTTTTAAATGAATAAATTACTCATTTTTTTTTTAATTATTATTTTTTTTAAAAAAATTATATTTTTGAATGCAAATAATGAAACTTATATTAACACCACAAATATTACTTATGATGAAAAAAACAATATTGTTGAATTAGCTGAGGGCTCTAAAGTTAATATTGGTAATACAAATATTCTAGTTGATAAAGGTATAATAGATTATGAAAATGACAGCATTGAAATTTTTGGAAATTTTTATTTATATCAAGAATTAAATATCTTAAGTGGAAAAGATTTAATTGGAAATACGAGTTTAGATAATTTTGAAGCAAATGATGTAAGTTATATTTATAATAATGATTTAAAAATAGACTCAGAGAAGTCTAAGAGATCAGGAAATTTAGTATATTTTTATAATAATTTTTTGACACCTTGTGAATTAGAGGGTTTTTTTAACTGTCCTACTTGGTCGCTAAGAATAGATGAAACTCGGTATGATATTGAAAAAGATAAATTCAATCACTACGATACTTTTTTACAAATTGCTGATTATAAAGTTTTTTATATGCCCTATTTTTCTCACTATGGCGTAAGAGCACCAAGGCAGAAGGGATTCTTAACTCCAACTTTAGAGTTTAATATTGACGGTGATTTAGGAATAATAACACCATATTACTATCCAATTGATCAAAGCACTGACATACTCTTTAAACCAAAATTTATTTTTAACAATGATTTAAGATTTCTTGACCAATACTCATTAGATACAAATATTAACCATAGAAATTCAGGCGGAAATCTCATGCTAGATGTACATAATAAAAAATATAAAAACAACACAAATACATACAGTTCGATGAAACTAAAAGCGGATCAAACTTTAAATAAAAATAATAAATTATCATTTCAAGCACTTGCAACAAATAGCGTATCGACGACTAGATCAATTAACGAGGAGTCAGTAACATTTGAAGACGTATTTATAAGGCTTGAGAGTTATGATGTCTTCTATAAAACTGATTATTTAAAGACTGAAATCTCAACAGTAGAGGCTTTAGATAGAACAAAATCAGCTTTAATACCACTTAGTCCTTCAATAAAATACTCAAATCAGAAGTTTTTTAAAAATAATTTAACCTTAAATAATCATGTCAATCTTACTAACCTAAAGAGGAATGAGTCTAATTTAAACAAGCCTTCAGATAGCCTTTATATCAAATTTGATAACTCAATATCATCTAATAGTACATACAAAAAATTTGATAATTACAATAAATTAACAATAATAAATAATTTTGGAGAATATAGTTATACTCATAACCCTAATTTAAATGATGAAGTATTTAATAGCCATTTAATTTTTTCCTCAGATAATTTTATTAAATTTAAAAATGTAAAGCCAAGATTAAAATTTGTAACTAGTTTAGATTTAGTATCTGATAATATAATAAATGAAGATAGTAGAGCTATAACATTTAATTATCTTAATCAGTTTTCTGATAGTAGATTTTACGGTAGCGATCTTATTGACAATACAACAAGATTTATCTATGGATTAGAAAATAATATTAAAATTTTTAATAAATATTTTGATATAAGCACTAATCAATCTTATGATTTTAAAAAATCAAATAATTACTCTAATTTAATAAATCAATCCTCTAATTTTTCAGATATTGCTTTTGAAACTAAAACTAGTTTTGAAAACTTTTCATTTAAAATAGACACTAGATTAGATAATAATGATCTAGAAAAAAAAGAAATGAACTACTATTTAGACTATTATGATAAAATAGACCTTAGTATAAATTACAATGAGACTAACGCACAAGCTTATAAGGATGTATCAACTGATACTCAATCTCTTGGTTTAAATTTAGGTAAAAAAATTAATGATAATATAAAAATTTCATTTGATACGAATTTAAATTTAAAAGATAACTATAAACCTCTTACACAATCCTTTAATTTAACTTTATTTGATGAGTGCTCAAAAGTTGATATCTCTTATAAGGACATAAGATTTAATGATAGCTATAATACTAAACCTAGTGAAACTATTAGTATAAGTTTTCATATGGATTATTTAGGTTTTTTTGGGTATGAACAAAAAAGTACTTTACTTTTTGATCAGCCAGGAGATTTTAATTATGGCTCATAAAATAAAATTTTTAATTTTTATTCTTTTGATATTTTCAGTAAATACTTTTGGTAAGATTATTTATAACAAACAAGATGTAATAATAACATCAATAGATTTAGATATTTATAAAAAGCTTTATGAAAATAATTATGGTTTTAAATTAGAAAATAATAATGCAATCAAAGATTTAGTACTAATAAATAACTTAATTAAGCATTTAGAAAAAAATAATAAAGAATTTTTGAATCGTATTGACTCAGAAATTACACTTCAGTATGGAAATAACGCAATAAAAGATATTAATACAAGAGAGTTTTTAAGATTTTCAAAAGTAAGAGACGAATTTATAATAAATTATTTTAGAAATTCTCTTGTTATAGAAGAAATTGAACAAGAATTTAATAAACTTGAAAGTTTAAATCTACCAATAAGTGGAAATAATTGTCTAATTATTGAAGGGGTTTTAGATTTAAAAGATAATAAGCTATTCATAAAAAATTTTTTAGATAATTTAAGAAATAATACTAAAGATTTTAAAATTATTATTAACGGATCAGAAAAAAATATATGTATAGATGAAGTTAATTTCAGATCAATTGAGCAATTAATAATTAACTATATTCGCTCTGAGACTGACGAAGAATTTAAATATTTTGTGTATGGTAAAACGAAAAATTAAAAAAAAACTAGTTTTTTTAGGTGATCCTAATTCAATTAATATAGAGTTAATAACTAAATCATTTAATTTTTTGAAAAATAAGGTTTATTACATATTAATTTGCAATAAAAAAGACCTTTTTAAGAGTCAATTTTTCAAGAACTCGAAAATAACAATTAATGAAATTTTAGATCCATTGAGTTTCGATAACTATAATAAAAAATGTTTAAACATATTTAATGTAGAAAATATATCAAATAGAAAGGATCTGATTCTATTTAATCAAATAAAAATATGTAATGAATTAGCTAATTTTACTAACCTTGATTTAGTAACTATGCCTGTGAACAAAGCATTGTTTAAAAAAAAAAATGAATTTATAGGAATGACAGAGTATTTAGGCCAATTAAATAAAAGAACTACTGTAATGCTTATGTATGGTGATAAATTTTCAATAATACCAATCACTACACATATAAATATAAAAAACGTATATAAAATTATTAAAACAAATTATATAAGCTCAATTTTAAAAAAAATTTTGACGATTTTAGAAGATACAAATTTTAATTTGAGTTTCAAAGAAATTAAATTTTTATGTTACAACCCACATTGTAGTGAAGAGGGTTCTTTAGGTGAGGAAGATATATTAATAAAAAAAATAATTAATAAATATAAGAATATAAAAGGTCCTTATCCAGCGGACAGCGCTTTCAATAAGATAAATAAAGGGACCGTATTTATATCAACATATCACGATCAAGCCTTAATACCCTTTAAGATATTAAATAAAAAAAGTGTTAATATGACACTTGGACTAAATTATAGAAGATTAAGCCCAGCGCACGGTACAGCTATTAATATTAAAAAAAAATATATAGCTAATAATAAGTCATATTTGTCATGTCTTTTATTCTAAAAAAAAAATATGGGCAGAATTTTTTAAAAGATGAAAATATATTAAATAAAATATATAAACTAATACCCCCTAAAAGTCTCAATATTCTTGAAATTGGTCCTGGCGACGGTAAATTAACTGATAAAATAATTTTAAAAAAACCTAATTTATTAACTTTAGTTGAAATTGATAAAGAACTTTTTTTGTCACTAAATGAAAAGTATAATAATTATAAAAATATTGAACTTGTTAATTCAGATATTTTAAAGTTTAATATATGTAGGAAATACCAATTAATAATATCTAACCTCCCATATAATATATCATCACAAATTCTTGTAAAAATCTCACTTTTAAAAAATAATCCAGATTTTTTAATACTTATGTTTCAAAAAGAATTTGCTGAAAGAATTTTAGATAAAAAGTTAAACGCAATAAATGCTCTAGTTAAATGTTTTTATGATATAAGTCCTGGTTTTAACGTTAGTAAAAATTGTTTTCAACCTATACCTAAAGTTGACTCGTCAGTTCTGACATTTAAAAAAATAAGAAAGAAAATTAAAAATACTGAAATAAATGATTTTTTATATTTTAAAAGAAAGCTTTTCTCACAAAAAAGAAAGTCACTAAAGAGAGTGCTTAAAGATTATAAAATAAATGAGAATATTGACTTAAGTTTGAGGGTTGAAAATCTAGATTTAGAAGATTTTATAAAGTTATTTAGAGCAATTAATTTCTAAATTTATTCACAAAGCTTGTTAAGTTGGTTAATCTGGATCTTCGCAGTCTTTCAGATTCAATTATATTTTTAATTTGTGATAGACATTTTAATAAATTTTCATTAACAACAACATAATCATACTCTGGGAAATGAGATATTTCGCTTTGAACTAAGTTCATTCTTTTTTTCATTTCAAATTTGCTATCTCGAGCTCTAGTTTTCAACCGATTAACTAATTCTTTTTTACTAGGTGGTAGAATAAAAATTCCAACAACCTCTAGACTGCTTTGTTTTAATTGTTGGTATCCTTGCCAGTCAATATCAAATAAAACATCTTTATTTTTTTTAAAAAAATTTTCTACTACTGATTTTAAAGTGCCATACTTATAGCCAAAAACATCTGCATGCTCCAAAAATTTATTTTTTCTAACTTGAGAACCAAATTCCTTATCTGACATAAAAATGTAATCATTTTTATTTTTCTCTCCTTTTCTTTTTGGTCTAGTGGTACAAGAAATTGACAAAGATATTGATTTATCATTCTTAATTAACATTTTAGAAATAGTTGTTTTTCCAGCACCAGAGGGTGAGGATAAAACAATACAAAAATTACTTCTCTTAATGGCCAAATATTAAGCTTGCGTTTGTGCCTCCAAAACCAAATGAATTAGAAATTATATTAGTCACTTTTTTGGACATTGATAAATGAGGTATAAGGTTAATAGAAGTTTCTGTGCTGGGATTATCTAAATTCAAAGTTGGAGGAAGTATTTTAGTTTCGAGAGATTTTAAAGAAAACACAGCCTCAACTGCTCCAGCAGCACCTAGTAAATGTCCAATGGCAGATTTATTTGAACTCATTAACAAACCTTTATTTATACCAAATAATTTTTCGACAGCAGATAATTCAATCATATCGCCAACTGGAGTTGATGTTCCATGAGCATTTACATATCCAATATCTTCAGCATTAAGCTTTGACTCTTTTAAAGCCATTTCCATAGCTCGATAACCTCCATTACCATCCTCAGAGGGTTTTGTTATATGAAAAGCATCACCTGACATACCATATCCTTTTACTTCCCCATATATTTTAGCATTTCTTTTCCTTGCATGGTCGTATTCTTCAAGAACTAAAATACCTGCTCCCTCTCCCATTACAAACCCTGATCTATCCCTATCCCATGGTCTAGATCCTTTTTCGGGATATTCATTAAATGTATCACATAAGGCTCTTGCTGCTGAGAACCCGGATATACCTAAGGGGCATATTGCAGCTTCGGCACCACCACAAACCATAAGATCTGCCTTGTTATTTTTTATTATTGTAAAAGAGTCTCCTATTGCATGAGTACCGGTTGCACATGCGGTTACAGGAGAGCTGTTTGGGCCTTTAAGATTGTATTTAATTGAAATATGACCAGATAGTAAGTTGATTAGAGATGAAGGTATAAAAAAAGGTGAAATTTTTCTAATACCATGATTATCTAAAATCGATGAGTTTTTATAAATAGTATCTAAACCACCTATCCCAGAACCTACCATAACTCCGTATCTAAAAGAATTCTCATCTTTGGATATAAATCCGGAGTCCTTGATAGCCTCATCAGCAGCAATTAAACCTAATGTAATAAATCTATCGATTTTCCTTTGATCTCTTAAACTTACTATTTCATCATCTATTTTAGAGTCATCTATAGAGCCTGCAATTTTACAAGGATAATTATTAACTTCAAATTTTGTTATTTTTGAAATACCACTTTTCGAGTTTATAAGAGAGTCCCAAGATTCCTCTGTATTACTTCCTAATGGATTGATTGTTCCTAGTCCAGTAACTACAACTTGCCTCAACTTTTGAAACTTCTTTACTAGTTAGAATTAGCAGTTAAATACGTAACCGCATCTTTAAGTGTTACAATTTTTTCTGCAGCATCATCTGGTATTTCGCAGCCAAATTCTTCTTCAAATGCCATTACAAGTTCAACTGTATCTAGGCTGTCTGCTCCTAAATCATCTATAAATTTTGAGTCGCTTTGAATTTTTGCTTCTTCAACACCTAAGTGCTCAACAACAATTTTTTTTACTCTTTCTTCGATATCGCTCATTTTAAAACCTCATTGTAATAAATTTAAAAGTTCGTACCACATTATAGTTAATATTCAAATAATTAAATTAACGCCAAACCGCCGTTTACATGCAAAGTCTGTCCAGTAATATAATCAGCATTATCAGAGCACAAAAAACCTACTGCTTTAGCTACATCAACAGAGTCTCCAAGCTTTTTCATTGGAATTCTATCTAAAATAGCATTTTTTTGTTGATCTGTGAGCTTATCAGTCATATTTGACTCAATGAAACCAGGTGCAACACTGTTAACAGTAATATTTCTTGATGATAGCTCCAATGCTAATGATTTCACTAAACCAGAAATAGCTGCTTTTGAAGCTGTGTAGTTTACTTGACCAGGATTTCCAGTATGAGCAACCACTGATGAAATAAATACAACTCTTCCAAATCTTTTCTTAACCATTTTTCTTACAAAATGTTTGAGTAGGTAAAAAGATGAATTTAAATTGACATTTATAACACTGTTCCAATCTTGTGATGACATTCTTAAAAAAATATTATCTCTATTTAGCCCGGCATTTAAAACCAGAAAGTCTACATCAAAATCAAATATTTCCTCTAAATCTAAGTTTTCAATATTATCAAAATTCAACTCTTTGAATTTGATATAATCTTGATTAGATTTTACTTTATTTAAGTTTGTAGTTGTTGAAAATATTTCTCTGCAGCCATTATTATTAAAATAATTACAAATAGAGTTTCCAATAGAGCCTGTACCACCTGTTACTAATAATTTTTTATCGTTAAACATTTTTAATATCATCCACGTTTGAAAACGAATATTTGTTGCCCTGAAAATGTTTCGGCAAAAAGTTTATTAATGTTTTTTTTGGTCCAATTTCAATAAATGTATTAATATTTTCATTCAAAATATTCTTTATTGTGTCTGTCCACATTACTGGAGAGTGTATCTGAAGTGATAACTGCTTGCTATAATCATTTTCAGAAATATTTCTATAATTAACAAGTTTATGATTAGAAATTAAATCAATGCTTATTTTTTTAAATAAAGTATTTTTAATTTTTTCACTAAATATTTTTGCACTATCTTTCATTAAATCAGAATGGAACGGAGCTGAAACATTCAATGGTATAAACTTACCTATAGGGTTTTGCTCTTTGAACTTACTAACACTATCTTTAAATCCACAAATAACAACCTGTCTATCAGAATTAAGATTAGCTAAATAAACACCATCTTTAAATATCTTCATATCTATGTTTAGATCCTCCTTTTTTAAAATTGCATACATAGCATATTTATTTGGGTCTGAGACAATTGACATCGATTCTCCTCGACATTTGACCACTTCAAGCATTTCTTCAAAATCTAAAGACTCAGCAAAATACAATGCACAATATTCACCTAATGAATGACCAGCTAAAGTTATTTTTGAATAATTCTTGTGCAAATTATCTCTACAGAGATCTATTAATATTGAACTAAATACAAAAATCATGGGTTGGCTGTACTGAGTTAAATTTAATAAGTTAGGGTCTCTCTGGGCCTGCAATATATCATAACCCAGTATTTTAGAACTTATGGAGTACCTTTCTTTAACCCAGTCATATTTATTAATAAAATCAATACCCATTTCGGCGAATTGTGAGCCTTGACCTGTAAAAAGTATAGATAGGTTTTTGTTTGACATATTTAAATTATATCTATAGACACTCTTTTTACATGACTAACATATATGAAACAACAATTATAGTAAAACCTGACCTAGCTAATGATCAACTAAAAAGTCTTAATGCTTCTATTGATGAATTTTTTTCAGAAAATAATGTTTCTATTGGCTATAAGGAGGATTGGGGAATTAAAAACTTAAAGTCAACAATTAGTAAGTATTCAAAGGGATCCTTTAAATTTATAAGATTTAAGGCCACTTCTGATTTTCCAAAAAAATTAGATGGCTTTTTAAAATTTAGTACAGATTGCCTTCGATTTCTTACAACAAAATCATCTAATGAGTTAGAAGAAGTTACTCCACAAATCAATAAAGATAATTAATGAAAAAAAATCTAAATATCTCAAACGAAGAATTGATGAAGCTAGACTACAAACATACACATATCTTAAAAAAATTTGTAAATGAAAATGGTAAAATTATTCCACAAAGAGTCACCAATATGTCCAGATCCATACACACTAAAATTACTAAGGCAATAAAACAAGCCAGATTTTTATCTTTAATATAAAACTATGACTAAAGTAGTTGTATTAGAAAAATTTAAAAAAAACTGGGAAATTGGCTCAGTCGTGTCAGTGAAAGATGGCTATGCCAGAAACTATTTAGTGCCAAACGGTAAGGCTAAGTTTGCTACAAAACAAAATATCGAAAAAATAAAGTCTTTAGAGAAAAGTCTTATAGAAAAAGACGAGGAAAACAAGAGTTTAGCTAATAAAACAGCATCTAAAATTAATCAATTGAAATTTTCAAAAGAAATAGCTGCAAAAGAAAATGGTGAGTTATATGGCTCTTTAAGTGTTTCTGATATTGTCACCTTTTTAAGTGAAAATGACGTTACTATTCAAAAGAAGTTTGTAAAACTAGGCAATAAAATTAAAACTACAGGTGAATATACTGTAGATATAGACTTACATCCAGAGGTGAATTGTTCACTTGATATTGAGATCTTATCCCCGAAAAGTTCTTCCTAAGACTTTCTTTTTTTATATTAATAAATAACTTAACTTTATATGCAAAAAGCTTTTGATAGTTTAAAAGACAATGATATTGAAATAATAGTTATTGCATATTTACTAAAGCATCCCAATTTAATTGATACTCATTTCGAAAATTTGGATAAATCATTATTTGCAAATGTAGAAAATATAAAAATTTTTAACGTGCTTGAAGATTTTTATAGATCACAAAAAAATATCTCTGTTGATACAATTAAAAATTACATTCCTGATATCCAATCCAAGACACATAAAGATCTCTCAACTCAAATTGATCAAATCGTTTTTTCGAAAGATGTTTTTTCTAATTATATAGAGACTCTTCAAGAATTATATTTGAGAAGAGAACTTTTCAAACTAACACAAAATAAAAATAATGAGTCAACAAAATTTGAGACATCAAACAGTATTAAAGATATTTTTTTAGATCTTGAAAAAAAATTGTTCGATTTATCAAATCTTAAAAAAGACAATTATGAATTTAGAAATTTTGCTTCAGTTACTAAAGCATCTTTAAAACTAGTAGAGAAGGCATTTAAAAAAAAAGGAAAGTATTCTGGTGTTGTATCTGGTTTTGTAGATTTAGATAATATGTTAGGGGGATTGCAAAACTCTGATCTTATTATTCTTGCTGGAAGACCCTCAATGGGAAAAACTGCACTTGCAACAAATATAGCATTTAATGCTGCAAAATTTTTTTCTCAGGAAAAAGAGGAAGGTTCTGTTGTAATGTTCTCTTTAGAAATGTCTGCTGAGCAAATTGGTTTAAGAATTTTAGCCGAACAATCCAAAATACCAAGTGATAAACTTAGAAAAGGTGAACTAAACGAAAAAGACTCGCTTGAGCTTCAAAATACTTATCAAGAAATTAATAATTTAAATTTCTTTTTTGATGATAGTCCTAATTTAACTGTCTCGGAATTAAGATCTAAGCTTCGTAGATATAAAAAAAATTACAACATCAAACTAGTTTTAATAGATTATTTACAATTAATTAAACCAGAGAGCAATAGGGACAATAGAGTTAATGAGCTGTCTGAGATCACAAGAAATTTAAAACAACTTGCAAAAGAATTCGATTTACCTGTTATTTCTCTTTCTCAGCTTTCTCGTCAAGTTGAAAATAGAGATGATAAAAGACCTCTTCTCTCTGATCTAAGGGAGTCAGGCAGTATCGAACAAGATGCAGATGTTGTTATGTTTATATATAGAGAAAGTTACTACTTACAAAGAAATGAACCAACTCGAGGAGCTGATGAAACTCAAGAGTCATATCAAAAAAAACATGACTCTTGGAAAGACAGAAATGAAGAAGTTTTTAATAAAGCTGAATTAATTGTTGCAAAACAAAGAAATGGTCCTACTGGTAAGATTGAGTTATACTTTGATGATAAATATACCAAATTCTTGGGAATTGAAAAAAATGCATCAAATTAAGATCTTAAATGAAATTTATTGAAAATATTGGTTTAGTTTTTATTACCTTATTCTCTAATTTAGGTAAATTTATTTTGTTTATAATATTTTTTTTCAAATATTTATTCAATCCCAAATTTTATTTTAAAAGTAACATTAGATATTTCGTAAATATATTTATTTCATCAATACCAATAATAGCATTAACTGGAATTTTTTCTGGAATGGTTCTTGCATTGCAATCTTACACTGGCTTTTCAAGATTTTCGGCAGAGTCGGCTATTCCTAATATTGTTGTTTTAACTTTAACGAGAGAATTAGGGCCTGTATTAACAGGCCTTATGATTTCGGCTAGGGTTGGCTCCTCAATTGCTGCAGAAATAGCTACAATGAGAGTTACAGAACAAATCGATGCTCTTAAAACACTTAATACAAACTACTACAATTATCTTGTAGTACCCCGAGTCTTATCATTGACCTTAGCTTTACCTATATTTGTAACTTTAGTAGATTTTATTGGTGTAATGGGTGGGTACATAGTATCAGTTCATAGGCTTGGTTTTAATGATAACTTATACCTATTAAACACAATTGATTTTTTGAGCTTAGGTGATTATCTTTCGGGAGTATTTAAAGCATTTGTTTTTGGTTTTATTATTTCAATAGTAAGTTGTTATAGCGGTTTATTTTCTGATAAGGGTGCATTTGGTGTTGGTTCAGCTACAACAAACGCGGTTGTAATTTCCTCAATTCTAATTTTATCGTCAAATTATTTTTTGACAGAGTTATTCTTTTAATGAAAATAGAAGTTAAAAATTTAAAAAAAAAATTTAGCGAAGAATTTGTTTTAAAAGATATAAGTCTGACTATAGAGAAAAATAAATCTACTATAATTCTGGGTCAATCAGGTTGTGGAAAATCTGTATTGATAAAAACTATCTATAAATTATTTAATTTTGATAGTGGATCTATTTTTTATGACGGAAAGTCAGAAGTTGATATCGATAAATTTAGTATGCTATTTCAGTATGGAGCTCTATTTGATAGTTTAAAAATATCTGAAAATATTGCATTTACTGATTTTATTAATAATAAAACAAGTTTTGAAAAGAAGGTGATCTCTCTTATGAACGATGTAGGTTTAGACAAATCTATATTAAACAAATTCCCCTCAGAGATATCCGGTGGTATGAAAAAAAGAGTAGCATTAGCCAGAGCGCTCTATAAAAATCCAAAAGTAATTTTCCTAGATGAACCTACCACAGGTTTAGATCCAATAAATAGTGATAAAATTAATGAATTAATATTAAAAGTAATAACTAAGAGAAAAATAACTGCTGTAACCATAACTCATGATATCAAAAGTGCAATTAAAACCGGAGATCTCTATTATTTTATTGATAAAGGAATTATTCAAGATAAGGGTGATTGTAAAAAAATTTTAAAGACAAAAAATAAAGTATTTAAATCATTTATTAAAGGAGCAGATATTAAACAATAATGAATTTTGCAGATTTAAGTTACTTTGATTATTCGTATCTAATACTACTTATTCTATTTGCTGTTTTCTTTGGTATCAAAGGAGCCACTAGATCTATTAGCTACAGTCTTAAAATCATTTTATCAATATCTTTACCTTTTATATTTTACAAGAGAGTATTAAATTTTTCTTTAGAAAAATTAAATATTGAATATTTATTTTCATTACAAAATAAAAATGTAATTTTTTTAGAAATTATATCTTTTATTATTCTTTTTTTAATAACATACATTATTTATTCGATTTTAGAAAAGGCTTTAAATTTAAAATCACCCTCTCAACTGGAATTCAAAATTTTAGATACTATCCTCGGTTCAATTTATGGAGTAATTTTATTTTCAATCCTTTTTTATTTTTCTTATATTGCCTTTTTTAAAAATTACATTGATGATAAGAATAAAATCATGAAATTAAATATTTCAATATATGAAAACCTTATGTATAAAGATCAAAAGGTTGAAAAAAAAAATAAAAAAGACTTACCTAGTAAAGAAAAAAATAATGATAAAAAAGAACTCTACTAAAGTTAGAGAAGAATGTGGTGTTTTTGGTATTTCAAATATAAATGATGCTTCTGCTTTGGCAGCCTTAGGTTTACACGCACTTCAACATAGAGGGCAAGAGGGTTGTGGAATAGTATCTTATGATGGTAAAAATTATTATTCTGAAAAAAGATTTGGCCTTGTAGGTGATAATTTTAATAATGAGGATACAATTAAAAAATTACCAGGTAATTATGCTATTGGGCATAACAGATATAGTACAACTGGTGGTAAAATATTAAGAAATGTACAACCCTTTTTTGCTGACACTAACGCTGGTGGTATAGGTGTCTCTCATAATGGTAATTTTACAAATGCTATTACATTAAGAAAAGAATTGGTCAAAGATGGAGCAATTTTTTATACAACCTCAGACTCTGAAACAATAGTTCAGCTCATAGCAAGGTCAAAAAAAGAGAAAAATATTGAAAAAATTATTGAGGCTATTTCTCAAATACAGGGTGGCTATGCGTTGGTAATGCTTACTAAAGATGTTCTTATTGGAGCAAGAGATATATATGGGATCAGACCATTGGTAATAGGTAAAATAAATAATTCATATGTTTTTGCTTCTGAAACTTGTGCACTTGATATTATAGGTGCAGAATTTATCAGGGAAGTTGAAAACGGTGAAATTATTTATATTGAAAATAATGAATTAAATAGTCTTAAACCATTTGGTAATCACAAACCTCGTCCTTGTGTATTTGAATATATATATTTTGCTAGACCAGATAGTATTTTAAGAGGGAAAACAGCCTATGAATATAGAAAAAATTTAGGAAGAGAGTTAGCAAAAGAGGATGATGTTGACGCAGATTTAGTTGTGCCGGTTCCAGACTCAGGAAATGCAGCTGCAATAGGTTATAGTCAACAAAAAAAAATTAATTTTGACTTAGGTTTAATAAGGAATCATTATGTTGGAAGAACTTTTATAGAACCTGGCCAACAAATAAGAAGTTTAGGTGTTAAACTAAAATTAAATGCTAACAGAAGTTCTATTGAAAATAAAAAAATTATATTAGTAGATGACTCTTTAGTCCGCGGTACAACTTCACATAAAATTGTTAGGATGTTGTATGATGCAGGAGCTAAAGAAGTTCATCTAAGAATAGCCTGTCCTGAAATTAGATTCCCTGATTTTTATGGAGTTGATATGCCCACAAAAAAGGAATTATTGGCAGCAAATAAAAGTGTTGAAGAAATATGTGATTATGTAAAAGCAAAAAGTTTAAAATTTTTATCTTTAGATGGGTTATATATAGCTCTTGGTTATTTAAAAAGGGATAATAATATGCCTCAGTTAACAGATCACTACTTTACAGGAGATTATCCAATTAAATTAATTGATCAATTAGGTGATAATAAGATTACTCAACTATCTCTACTAAGCTCTGGATCAAATATTTAGTTGTCTAATAATCAAGTCTTAATAATTTTAAATGGTGAAGATCTAAAAGTTTTATCTGATAGTTCAAATAAAATAATCTTAGCAAAAAAAAAGCAAGAGAACATTACTCATGACCACATCCTACTTCAGACAAATTTTGACTCTTTAGAAGATTTAATTAAAGCGAATACAATTATAAAAAGTCAATTTTCAAAAATTGATGAATTAGTCATTATTTATAGAAACATTGATTTAAATATGATTTCTTATCAATACGACTACAATCACATTAAACAAAATTATCAAGAGTTATTGAATATTATCTATTTTATAAATTTACTTGTACCATTACTCAAAAGTGAATTTAAGTTTATTTTATCTTTTGAAAAAGATAATCATTACAAGGTTCACTTTAATAATTTTAAAATTTCATTGGTTAAGTATCTAGAAACATTAAAAGTAGATCTAGTAAAATCTACTAAAATTAGTATTAAAATATTAAACTAAAATTAATTCCCTTAAGGTTTAATTCTCTTATTAATATTTTTGATAAATAACTCTTTATATTAGGTTTGATATTTTTTTTTTGAAAATTGCATGAAATTTTGAAATAATTTTTTTGATTAACTGTAAAAGCAGTAATAAAGTAAATTTTAAATTCCCTAGAATTTTTCTGTATTTTTCCTAACTCCAAATTAATTGATTTAATTATTTTATTTAAATAAGAAGTTTTAAAAAAAAATTTATTATGTAATTGATTACTTACTATCTGAAGTATTTTAGACTTTGAGGATTTTAAAGCAGAAATAAAATAAATGTTCAATGAAGAATAGTAATTATGATTAGATGATAGATAACTAAGAAACTTACGCTGATATAAAGTTTTATTGTCTATTAAATCAATCTTATTAACCAGCACTAAAAAAGGTTTATTTCTTTTAGACAAAGATCCTATTAAAGATAGGTCTAATCTTGACTCAGAATTAGCGTCTAGTAACAGGATAATAAGTGAGGATTTTTTAATAAAATATTCAGATTGTTCTAGTGAAAGTTTTTCAAAATCAAGATTTTTTCTATTAGATCTACTTCTTATAAAGCCAGCAGTATCAATAAATTCTAATGTTTGCTTTTTATACTGAATATCCCAATTTACTGAGTCACGGGTTGTGTGAAGGTGAGGAGATGTCTTAGATAAAGATATGTTCATTATTTTATTAAATAGGGTTGATTTACCGGTATTTTCTTTGCCAAAAATTGCTATTGTTTTTTTATAAACATTTTTAACTTTTAAGTTTTGTATTTTATTTTTATTGGATAGATATTTTTTTAATTTTGAAAAGTTATCAGAGTTATTTGTAAAAGTTTTATCAAATAGATTTGATATATATTCTTTTTCATCAATTTGTTTAAATGAGAAGAGCAACAGGTTGTAATTTTTAGAGTGTACTTTTTTACATATTTTTAAATCTTCATTAGTAAAAGATGAGGTTAAATAAATAAAGCTAATATTATTTAATCTTAGCACTAAAATTTTATTTAGAAGGTCAGTAAAATCAGAAAATTTATAAAATCCTGGTGTGTCATAAATACTATATTCACAGGTTTCTGATAATATATTTTTTCTAATAATATCAATTGTGGTATTGGCTTTGGGATTAGATATAGTTTTATGAGCTTTAGAAAAGAGATTAAATAGGAAAGATTTTCCCTCATTTACTTTGCCAATAATAAAATAATTATTCACTTTATTAAAAAAAGACTTTTGTCATCTTTTAAATATATATTTTGCTCTTGATAATAAATTTCTAAATTACTCGTAAATTTATTTTTGTAAAAGTTATCTTCTTTTTTATTATTTAAATTTAATTTACTAATACCCTCTCCTGAAATTAAATAAACATCTTCTTGAATATTAAAAATTGTTATTGGTTCTTCCTTATTGTGCGCGTAAGTATTTATTATATTTCCATTATTAGATAAAATAAGAATTTTATTAAAAGTCATCAGAATTAAATAACCATTATTTGAAAAAAGGTAACTTATAATAGTATCATTTACGTCTAGTTCCCAAAGTATATCTGATGAGACCGGGTTATATACTGAAATTTTTCCTGAACGATCTAAAAAATATAAATTTTCATTATAACTAAAAGGTGTGTCTATTAATTCACTAAAACTTTCTAATGATGTAAGAATATTAAGATCCTCTAATAAATAATTATTAAAATAGTCAAAATTATTTTTGTTAAAAGTTAATAGAGTTCCTGCATTAAAAAGAACATATGAAGTTGTACTGTCTTCAAATACATTTGACTGAATTGATATACCTGGTTTTAAAATGAAATTATCTTTTTTAGATATTGAATAGTCATCCAATTTTACATCATATATATCTCCAAAAACACTTAGTAATATTAAATTTTTATTTAATAATATTGGGGTTGTGTTTAAAAAAATATCATAGTTTGCTAGCTCAGATATATTTTGACCATCAATAACCAATATTCGGGACCTATTTGTTAATATATGAATATCTTCGTTGAATTCAAAGATGCTAATAGTTTCTTCATCTTTGTTAAGATTTAATTCATACTCAAGTTTATTTTGGTTATTTATATCAATTAAATAAATAGTTTCACCTTTGCTTACAACAATTTTTTCTTTTACAAAATTAACTTTAGAGTTTTTATTAATATTAATAATTTTTTCTATTACTAAATTATTTATATTTAAAGAGGGATTAACAGCTCTAGGAAAAATTATACCACCAAGCTCAACCTCTGACATGCTATTGTCAATTTTAGGATCTGAAAATATTTCAGTTACCTCATTTGTTGGAATATAATCAGGATCGACTGTGCCTAAATATTGATTACAAGAGGATAAAATTAAAAGAAAAATTAGAAATTTAATTTTTTTCATTAGACAATCTGTCAACAGCTTTGATAAAAAAATTATTTAAATTATCTATATCTGACTTGCTAAATTCGAAGTTATTAATGTCTAAATTATAGAAGTATATTTTAGCAATT